>JGI11931J13222_1000140_pt1 | contig 8991 bp, 8 predicted proteins | sample DeeseametaMP0204_FD_13222 | JGI IMG/M metagenome (IMG submission 13222) | reverse complement strand
ACAGAACGGAATTAGAAGATAAATACAATCGCAGACTATCAATTACCACTGAACTAAAACGTGCACTGGCTAGCCAGCAAAACGAACTGTCTATGGTCTACCAACCTAAAGTTGATTTAAGGACCATGAAAGTTTGTAGTATGGAAGCGTTAATTCGTTGGAACAACAGTGCACTTGGTTTTGTTCCTCCTGATGAGTTTATCACCATTGCTGAGCAAGCAGGATTGATTGAGCAGGTCACGACTTGGGTTATGCAGCAGACTATTGCAGATTTAGCTTATTTCAGAGCTAAAGGATATGGATTTACTGTGGCAATGAACCTTTCGACTCAAGACATACAAAACAAAGTATTGCTGCGTAAGCTTGTTGCTTTGCTTACGCAAGAGGGGCTTTCCCCTGAGGCGCTGGAACTTGAAATTACTGAAAGTGACTTGGTTGCCGACGCATCGCTTGCCATAGAGAACCTAAATGAGCTAACGGCCCGTGGATTTCACTTTGCTATAGATGATTTCGGCACGGGCTATTCTTCATTGGCGTACTTAAAGAATCTACCAGTCACAACAATCAAGATAGATAAAAGCTTTATTCTTGCTCTAGCAAGCGACGAGAACGATCAACAAATAGTTCACACCGTGCTTAGTTTAGCAAGTGTCTTCAATTTAAAAGTGGTTGCAGAAGGTGTAGAAGATGTTGCGTCGCTTGAAATCTTAAAGGACTGGGGCTGTGATATCGTTCAAGGTTATTACATTAGTCGCCCACTTAGCCGCTCAGACCTTGAAGACTGGCTTCAAAATACGCCTTTCGGTGAATAGCTATTTCTTTAAATTAAATCTATTGTTTTACAGTAATCATCATGCCTTTGCCGCAGTATTTGGCGACATGGCATCGTAAATGCAAAACTAACAATGAAGCGTGTAAAACGCTCTGCGGGCCTGATTTCTTCGCCAAAGTGTGAGTATTTTGCCCACTGAGTTGTGAAATTACTTCAAAAACAAGGAATTTATTATGGACATCATTCGTATACTTTTATCGATTTTACTTCCACCGCTGGGCGTATTTTTACAAGTGGGTATCGGTGCTCACTTTTGGATTAATATCCTTTTAACTATTCTTGGCTATTTCCCAGGTGTTATTCACGCTGTTTACATCATCGCTAAAAAGTAGGTGGTGAAAAACGCTGTGTTTGCGGCTATGCAATAAACCGCATAGTCGTAGCGAGTACAGCAACCAAATATAATATAAACAAAAGCCAGCTTTAATAGCTGGCTTTTTACGTTATGACGTTTGTCGAATAGGACGATTTCGGCAACGTGACATATCCCATGTTAGGCGGTGAGCTTTTCGTCGTCTAACTCTTGCTTCATCTCTTTTTGATATTCATCTGCAAGTTTTGTTTTTTGGCGGTCATTAAGCACATCGCCTGCAACTTGGAAGAATTCGTGTTCTTCGTCGGCAAGGTGATGTTCCACCTTTTCCTGAAGTGTTTTCAAATGACGCAACCAAGCTGGTGAACTCATATCCGTATCATCGAGCTTTGCGAGTAGCTCATCAATTTCGTGATGCTCTGCAATGCCGTGACGTGTTAAATCTACAGTGGCATCTTTCTCCAGAAGATGAGAATAGAAATGGCGCTCTTCAGCGATGGCATGACTTTCAAGCTGTGTCTTAAGCTCTTGATAATATTCACGGCGCGCAGCAGTGTTTCCGCTTGTTTCAGCTAGAATTTTAAGCAGTAAACGTTGCTTTTCATGGTCTTGACGCAAAGCTTCAAAAATTTTCATGGGTAGTTCCTTATAAATACCTAAAAAATGAATCACACCTGTGGTAATGCTATTTTTATTCCATTAGTGAGATATCTGTTACGCGCTGATTTTTAAAAGAAATTTCAAATGAAGTGACACAGAGTCATTGAATTGGGGAAGGGGACAACGCAAATTTTACAAGTCAGTTTCCGATAAATTCACGGCAGTAAGTCCGTGAATTTACCGAAAGAGGGAGATGGGATATGCGCTACACGCCTTGTGCGACCATGGCGTCAGCGAGTCTACGAAATGCTGCTACATTGGCGCCTTTCATATAATCAACGTAGCTGCTTCCAGCATCGCCTTCAGATTTACCCTCATCAACACAGCGCTGATGAATGCTTTCCATAATTGAATAGAGCTGTTCATCGAGTGCGCTTGCGTTACGTTGATTGAACATGGCGTTCTGGCTCATTTCTAAGCCTGATAGCGCAACGCCGCCAGCGTTAGATGCTTTGCCTGGTACGTATGCAATTTGGGCGTCTAAAAACAAAGCCTGCGCTTCGTTTGTACACGGCATATTCGCACCTTCTAGTATCATTTGGCAGCCGTTATCTAGCAGTGATTTTGCATCTTCTTCAAGTAGTTCGTTTTGCGTTGCGCAAGGCAGTGCTATGTCGCATTTTAAATGCCAAGGCTTTTTATCAGCTATCCACTTGCCCATGTTTTCATCTGCCATGTCAGTAAGGATATTGTTGCGGTTTGCATGGTTGTCAATTGCCCATTTAAGCGCGGTATCAGTTAACCCATTCTCATTATGTAAAAGCCCTCGGCTATTAGACAGCGAAATAACTTTTCCGCCTTTCTCTACCGCTTTAAGTGCAGCATGCAACGCTACGTTTCCGGCTCCAGACACTGCAATGGTTTTGCCTTCAATTGGAGTACCTTGATGTCGACATACCGCTTCTAAAAAGTAAATTAAGCCAAAGCCTGTAGCTTCAGTACGTACATAGCTACCACCAAATTCTAAGCCTTTACCGGTTAATACGCCTTCGAACTTATTGTTTAGTCTGCGATACTCGCCATAAAGGTATCCTATTTCTCTCGCGCCAACGTTTATGTCACCTGCAGGTACATCGGTGTTCGCGCCAATATGTCGCTGTAATTCACGCATGAAGGCTTGGCAAAACAACATAATGTCGCGATCAGTACGCCCTTTGGGGTTAAAGTCTGACCCGCCTTTACCTCCGCCCATGGGTAAGCCGGTCAGGGCATTCTTGAAACACTGTTCGAAAGCAAGAAACTTAAGCACCGATAAGTTGACGGTAGGATGAAAGCGCAAGCCACCTTTGTAAGGACCCATGGCTGAATTGTGCTGTACACGCCAACCTTGATTGACTTCAATATTGCCACCACTGTTCATCCACGACACGGTAAAATAAATAATGCGTTCAGGCATGCAAATGCGTCTTATAATATCGAACGCTTTGTAGTCTTTGTTTGCATTGTAAATAGGAACAATATCTTCTAATACTTCGTGTACCGCCTGTAGATATTCCGTTTCGTTAGCAAACTTCTCATTAAGAAAGGTATAGATTTCTTCAAAGTTACTTTTCTGAGTCATGTACTGCTTAATCCTTTTCTTCAAAATTGGTGAGAACGTTAAGGCTTCGAGGGCATGTTTTTATCTCAAGCTTTTCGCCTTCGTAGATCTCGCCGTCGACAGCATACGCCGTGGGCTTATCAAATGTTAACGTTATGCTTGATGCGCGTTCGTGCCGTATTGATTCAGATTGCTTCTTTGCTTCAGCTGGACTTAGCACTAGCTCTGCTAACGATGCGAATTGTTTATCAGAGCTGGGCTGAGGTAGTAGCCAGGTCAAATCAAGCTTCCCATCGGTGATGTCAGGCGGCTCTGCGCCCTGAGCAAGTGCTGTGGTCATTGGGGCTGCGTTTGCAATAACAAAGCTCGGCGTTTCTAAGGTTTCAGCTGGCTGGTTGTCTTTTGCTACTTTAAACGTCATGTTTTCATTATTTGAAATCGCGTTCCATAGCCCTTTTAGGTAGGCAAACTGGCCGCCTACATTCTTTTCTTCGCGATCAGCGGCCGAAATCATTTTTTCCTCGAAGCCAACTGCTGCTACCAAAAGCATAACGTGGTCGTTACAGGTCGCGGTATCTATGGCTAAGGTGTTGCCCTCTATAATGATGTCGCATGCTGTACTAATAGGCATGACTTTACTAATGTAGCCATGCAACACTTGGCTCAGTGCGTTTGCTGTACCAAAGGGGATAATCCCCATGGTAACGTCGGTGTTGACCAAAGCCGAGGCGACTTCAGTTAACGTTCCATCGCCGCCGCATGCGACAATAATGTGGGCGCCGTCTTGTTTTGCTTTTTCTGCTAGTGCCTTACCATCTACTTCAGGTGTGGTTTCTTTCACGGTCACTTTGAATTTTTCATTTAATCGAGAAAGAACGTCATCTCGGTATTGCTCCCATTTACCGCCACCAGCAACTGGATTAACGATAAGGGTTAGATTCTTTTGTAGTGAAAGTAGGCCACCATCTCTGATCTGCTGCAGCGATGCTAATTGACGTTTGTTGAGCCTTGCTGTTTGGCGTATCTGGTTAATTTCACGTAATGCATCATCTACACTCAACGTAGGGTTTTTGGCCAGTAAATAGGCTGCAACTACCAGAACAGAGCGACCTCGTCCAAGCGCACAATGCACAACAACATTTTTCTTTTCAGAAATTTGCTGATTCAACCAATTTATTGCTAAAACAAGTTGTTCAGGAGTGGGGCTGGTATGGTCGAGTACCGGTACGTTTAAATAGCGGTAATCTTCTTGATATGCCGTCCAATCCAGTCCATCAAATTCAGCGGTTACGTCAAGAATGGCATCAATGTTGTTTTCGTTTAAAAGGCTAACGTGTTTTCCCGACATGCGGCACGCAAGGAATAAGTGCGGCTCGATTTTTTGTAGGGGAGGGACTTTATCCGTTCTGCGTGCGTATTCATTGTAAAGCCAAGAGCCCAGTAAAAAAGGTACAAAAATCCAGCGTATGTAGAATGGTATTGAGCCATCCTCACGTTTGCGAAACAGGCTTGGATAGTTGAGCAAATAGGCGCTGCTTACGGCAATAAGGGAAAATGCAATCCAACCAAATAACACTTTTAATAATATCACTGGCACGGTCAGCGTTAGTGCTAACGCCACTAATGCACCAAGTACGTAATACTTCACCATTTTCACGATTAACACATCCTTTGTAATTGGAAAGAGCAAACAGTCTATGCATCTATACTTACACTGGAGCGTTTTCGTTTACTTTTGTCGCAATAGGGTTGAACTATCACGTACCGGTAAACGTATGTTTTGGTATTGAAAATATGAGCGTTTCAAATGAAGAATAGTGCAGTACTAAAGGTTGCGAACTTTGTATGGTTCCAAGGAATTTGGTGGCTGGTCATCTTGTTCCAGAATAAAGCAGTAATTCCAGTGTTAGGGTTAATCCTTCTATGGATAGTCATTTCGCCCAAGCGAGTGGAAGATATAAAGCTAATGGGCACGGTATTTTTACTGGGCACGGTGGTTGATGCACTTTTAACCCNAAGCGGGCTGTTCATTTTTAACGAGANAGAAACGCTNGTCAGCTTCTGGCCAATTCCAATTTGGCTAAGTCTTCTATGGGCAGCCTTTGCAGGTACGGTCTATCACAGTTTAACCGCCTTTAATGGTCGAATGGCCGTTGCGGCGGTTGCTGGAGCTATCTTCGCGCCGCTCAGTTATATCGCCGGCGCCAAATTCGGCGCGGTTGAATTGGGCGCAAGCGTAGTGCTTTCTTATATTTTTATCGCTCTAGTGTGGAGTGTAATCTTCCCGCTGTGTTTTTATTTATCCAATCGTTTTGAGGCAAAACAAGCCCAAGCGTAAATGCAAGGAGTGTATTGGCAATGACGAAAAACGTATTAGTTACAGGTGGAAACAGAGGTATAGGTCTAGAAATAGTAAAAGGAATGCTGTCTAAAGGCTATAAAGTGCTAATGGGGTGTCGAGACGAAGAGGCCGGCCTTGAAGCCAAGAAAGATATTGTGGGAGGGGATTTGCATATTATTGAGATGCCTCTTGATAACGAAACAGCCATCGTCGATGCGTTTGTTCGAGCTGAGGCCGTGTATGGCCCTNTTGATATCCTCATAAACAATGCAGGTATCTTAGACGACACGCCATGGAAAGATGTAAATTCTGAGACGTTGGCTAAATCGATGCAAATTAATGTGAACGCCCCGCTTACACTTATCCAGCAAACGTTACCGCAAATGATTGAGCGAGGTTTTGGACGTATTATCAATGTAAGCTCTAGTTACGGTAGCTTCGCCGAGGGGCTGAAAGGGCCAATGTGCTATGCGATAACAAAGGCTGCTATTAATGCGCTTACGGTTAAGATGGCAGCGGTAGTTGATGAAGCTGCTGACGGTAAGTCTCTTGATGTAACCGTTAATAGCATGACCCCGGGTTGGGTGCATACCAGAATGGGTGGAAGTGATGCGCCCAAAACGCCCGAGGAGGGAGCAGATACGGCTATTTGGTTAGCAACCATGGAAGAGGGCGGCCCCCATGGCCAATTCTTAAAAGATAGAGAGCCTATAGAGTGGTAGCCTTAATTAACTAGCCTAATTCATATAGTTTGAAGGCTACCATTTTCACGATGCTTTTTAATCAGCATCTTCTAAAGTGAGAATCGCTCTCGTAGAAAGCGGGCGATTCCATCTTCATCGTGATGCCCAATGACGGAAGTGGCGGCGTCTTTGATATAAGGTTTAGCGTTAGAAGGTGCATAAGCCTCGTCTGCTAGCTTAAACATACTTAAATCATTATCACTGTCGCCAAACACAATAACGTTGCTTGCATTCAACTGTTGGCGCAAAAGCTCTACCGCACTACCTTTATTCGCAAGATTGTGGTGTACATCCATCCAACGGTACTCATCCCCTTCGATAGCTGGCCCAGAGTACGCTATCAGTCCTTCGTGCATGTTAAGCTGCTTATACATGTCATAGACTAGTGGTGCATCTCCGATCATACTGATGTTTGTTATATGTGCATTAGCAGGTAGCGACTCTATAGACGCTAGTCGCGCTTTAGTGCGCGAAAAATATTTCTCAATTAAATCGTGTTCCACCTGATGCTTCGGCGACGAATGGTAAATCACGTGCTCGTGATGTGGGCTATCCATATTCACTGTGTTAATGAAAGGCGTAATATTATTATTTACGGCGTGCTCGATAATAAGATTTACTTCACTGGGCGCGAGCAAATTTTCTAGTGTTAGCGCGTTTCCGGCAGGATCCCAAATTGCCACCCCATTATTATAAATGTGAGGGAGTACAAAAGACTGACCTTGTAGCACAAATTGCGCTGAATGCATGGTACGACCCGTCGCTACGGTGAATGCAATGTCTCTCTCACCAAGCAAGCCCAACGTCTCTTTAGTAAACGAGGAGATTTCAGAAGACTTATTTAATAAAGTGCCATCTAAATCAAAAAATATTAAATCCATACAATTGGTGCCTAATCTCTCTTTCAGAATAACGCCGACCAAACGACGAAGGGCAATAAACGTGGAGTTCGTTATATTGCCCTTCGAAAATATTGGAACAGCTAGATTGATAACTCCGCTATGATTACTGTATCACATTCTGCTTTGAAGCAGCGTTCCATATTATGTCGCTAGTCTTGCTACCGAATAGATTCGACCACGTTGTCGGTGTGCTGCTTCAGTAATTGCGAGACTTTAGAAGCAGACTGTGACTTTTTAAGGTTAATTACCAGCGCAACTTTACCATATCTAACCGCGTGTCTTACGGTTTGTATAACCTCATTTCTGTCTGGACGTAAACCGATTAAACCCGCTATGAATAACCCAATGAATATGCCTGGGCTAATTAGTGCTATGTAGGTAAACAAAGGATTTTGTTGAGTAAGCGCTGGGCCAAACTGCGTTAACAAAAATGCCGCCACTAAACCTACAATCAGACCGATTGAACCAAGCAACAGGTGGGACGACCACATGCTTTTGCCAATGGATGCGCTGTTACGTTCAAGTTTTTCACTCATTTTAGGGTCGCCAGCTTCGATAATTTCTACTTGAGATACCTCAACAGATGTTTGGTCTTGAACTATCTCAAGTACTTCCTGCACTTTACGTTTTGACGGAAATACAGCCGCGACTTGCAAATCACCGGTTGATACAACATGGGCTCTCAAATTCTCATGTTCATTACTGTTTTCGCTTTTTGACTCTACGTTTTTCGAACTTTGAACATTCATCTTTAAATCCTCGACTTCTTACTTGGACTCTCTAAATCAATCCACTTCACTTGCACTTCACAGGGTATTGCTGTTCGGCTTCACCTAAGTGCATAGGTAACTCGACAACTATTGTTCATACTTATTCAAGTTGCATTCCGACGAAGAAAAGTAGCGGTTTATACTTTAGTAGAAAAAAGAGAGGGTTTGTTTTTATGCTATTGTTATTAATGGTTATTTTCGGAATGTTAAATATGATTTAGTAAGCTTTAAGGCGAAATAAAGAAGGATTTCGAAGCGATATGCTGAGTTTTAGCAAGCGCCGCTACCGGACCAAACAGCCGGTACTGTGATAATTTTACACATAGCGTGAAAATTCGTTATGGCCTTTAAAATCACTGTCTTGCCGTGGAAGCGTCGGCTTGCGGCAAGGTTACTTGCGTGTAGTGATCATTTCTGTACGTTCTTCTGTAGATTCTATTTATAAATTGAGATTTGGTACCGTTGTTTGCAATCTGACTAAGAAAGCACAGCGAGCATCTGCGGCCGTAGCAGCACCTTAACAGTCGGTCTTCTTAGCTGGTAAGGAAAGGAGTATCTATAAATGAAACGGATTAAAGGCTATTGCAACGTCTACTCTGATGATAGCCATCTATCAATAAGGCGCATCGCTTGCGGTGATAAACGGTTTTACTATCGCTATGCAAGTGGAAAGAAAGTCACAGGAGAGCGCGTGCTAAAGCGTATCAAAAAGCTTGTCATTCCTCCAAATTGGCGCGACACCTTTATAAGCCGTGATAGTAAAGCCAGCGTTCAAGCTGTCGGCTATGACGAAAAAGGACGTAAACAATATATCTATCACAACAAATGGCACGAGCAGCAGCAAGTAGAAAAATTTGAGCGTTTGGTTGCCTTTGGTAATGCACTTCCTG
>JGI11931J13222_1000128_pt1 | contig 9379 bp, 7 predicted proteins | sample DeeseametaMP0204_FD_13222 | JGI IMG/M metagenome (IMG submission 13222) | reverse complement strand
TTTAAAATTGTTATTCACGGTAAGCAAGCCCACGGCGCTTATCCTTGGAAGAGTGTTGATCCAGTGGTTACCGCTGCGCAAATGATCATGTCAATTCAGACTATAGTAAGTCGTGAGTTGAAATTGATTGACGATGCAGCGGTGGTGTCTATTGGCTCTATTCACGGCGGTAACCGTTCAAACATCATTCCAAATGAAGTAGAAATGGTTGGCACAATTCGTACACTCAATGAAGCTGCTCGCGATCACATTTACGAGTCGCTTCCGCGCAAAGTAAAGGCTATTGCTGAAAGTATGGGCGCAGAAGCAGAACTTACGCTACCGCTAGATTACTATTACCCCATTACGTACAACGACCCAGAGCTTACAAAAGCCATGCTGCCTACTATGCAGCGTACCGCAGGCGTTGAAAACACGCTGCTTTCTAAGCCGGTCACGGGGGCGGAAGACTTTTCATTTTTCCAAGAACAAATTCCAGGTTTATATGTTTGGGTAGGCGGTAAGCCATTGGACGTGTCTGAAGAAGATAGCCCTGCTCATCACACACCGGAATTTTATGTTGATGATGAAGGCATGAAATTAGGCGTGAAGCTTCTAACGAACTTTACCCTAGATTACATGGCTCAACACTAAATCTATTCGCCGGAGACATGCGTTGAAAATTGGCAGTATTTCATTTTCTTTTTCATGGTCTCTGGCCCTTCAAGCACTACTTGTATGTGTGTTAGGTGCGGGTCTTAATGCTCTCAACCCACCTTTTGATAGCACAGGGATAGCTACATTTGGCATAGGTGCGGCAGTCTACGCTTCACTTCGGTTTTCTCCTTTTATTTCCATTCCTATTGCACTTGTTGTCAGCCTTCCCTTATGGCTTAACGACGGGAGCATAGTTGGAAAAGAAAGCCTTACTCTACTGCCTATCGTGCTTAGCTTTTTTGGCTATAACAAGTCGCTTAAACAGGTGATAAAAGTAGGCGCAGGCTTTTGGTCTATTGTCTTTCTGCCCATTCTCGTTTTAGAGCATTCTCTTTATGATGGCGATAACGCAAATATGCTGTTTTCGGGTGTGCTGGTCACCTGGGTAAGCGGTGTATTTGGTCTTGTAACCGGACACTTTTCGTATTTGGCAGTCCACGGGCTTAAGCGACAAACATCAAGTAAGTCCGAGCGGGTTACGCTACACTTTCTTTTTGGGTACTTCTTTTCCGGTTGCTTCTTCGTTGCTTCCATGGCAGTAATTTATTTGTCGGTAAGTCTGTTTCAACAACAGCAAGAAAGACAAATTCACAGTTACATGTCGCAGCGGGTGAATGTGCTGGAGTTCCAACTTTCGAATTTTATTCAGCAACACCAAAGTGCCATTATTAGTGCAGCGCAAGTGTTATCTAGCGAGGTATCAAACAGCGATTTCGATAATGCAGCGGTGACAAATTTGCGGGTGTTGGCATCGCACAATCCAGAATTTTTGACCTTCCTCATTGCAGATGACAATGGCGATCTTACCCACGCTTACCCGCCTAGCCTGTTGGATAAGGCAAGACAAAGCGGCTTGTCAAATGTGGCTTACAGGCCGTATTTCTTTGAAGTCATGCAGACAGGTAAACCATTCCTTTCAAATGTATTTCAAGGCCGAGGTTTTGGTAACGATCCAATTGTAGCCTTGTCAGCCCCTATTACAGATGCAGATGGCACTCCAAAAGGTATTGTAGAGGGCTCTTTATCGTTAAAGAGCTTTTCTGCTATTGATAACTTAAGCTTGGGTGGTTTTTTGATGCTCATTGAGGATCAAAAAGGCGAAGTTATCTATGCATCTAAAGGCCTGAAGATGAAGCCACTCACTAAAGCACCTTTTTATATTTGTGAACCTGATTGTGCTGTTGAGGTGGAGAACGGGCCTCAGGGGAAAACATGGTTGAGGTTAGCGAAAGATATGCCTTTTGCTAGCTGGAAAGTTAGCTATTACTTCGACAAACGACTGTTAATGGCATCAATGAGTAATTATTTGCTAAAAGACTTACTGCTGCTATTGGCATTATCTGCATTTGGAACATTCACCGGGTACGTAGTCGCAAAAATGGTCGGCGCGCCTATTCGTCGCCTTGTTCGCTATATTTCCGAATTCGACCCCACACAAAAAGAAGGTGTTAAAGCACCACAAAGGGCACTGCACATTCAAGAGCTCTCGTCGCTAAGCGATGAGTTCGTGAGTTTAGAAGCCCGATTGCTCGATGCATTTGAAGAGCTAAAGGTTGCAAGAGAAGTAGAGCAAAGCCTGAATGTCGAGCTAGGGGAATTGAATCAGTCTTTGGAAAAGCGCATAGAAGAGAAAACCGAGCACCTTGCGTTAGCGCTTAAAGAAGCGGAAGCCGCGAATGTGGCGAAAACGCAGTTTCTCGCCAACATGAGTCACGAGATTAGAACGCCAATGAACGGCATTATTGGCTCATGTGAATTGATGCTCGAGAATGAGTTGCCGGAAAATGTTTCGGCTAGAGCCAAAACAATTTCACGCTCTGCTAGCAATTTACTTATCATCCTAGACAGTATCTTAGATTGGTCGAAGATTGAATCGGGTAAAATGCTTACCGATATTCAAAGCTGTGCCATTCGCGAGTTACTTGAAGCTTCTTGTGACCTCTACCGTCACGCTGCGCAAGTAAAAGGGTACGATATTGCTTTGTATATTAATCAGGGCGTACCTAACGCACTGAATATTGATGCAGGGAAGGTGAGTCAAATCATCAATAACTTACTTAGCAACGCGATTAAGTTCACCAGTGATGGTGTCGTGACGGTTAACGTCAGCTATGCCCACCAAGGACTTAAAATTTCGGTTACCGATACGGGAATAGGCATTGCTCCCAACAAACTACGCCTTATTTTTGATAAGTTTGAGCAAGCCGATCCGTCCACCACTCGAAATTTTGGTGGCACAGGATTAGGTTTGGCCATTTCTAAAGGTTTGGTTGAGCTTCTTGGTGGTGAGCTTTATGTTGAAAGTGAACTGGGTAAAGGAACAAGCTTCACCTTCCACATTCCTGCCACAGTAAGTGAAGAAAAAGAGCATGCAGAAAATGAGGTGATCCCGTCATTACCTGATGGATTACGGGTTTTATTGGCTGAAGACAACGACATTAATGCTGAAATCGTCATGGACATGCTCAAATCGTCCAACATCAAATGTATTAGAACGAAAAACGGGCAAGATGCTGTTAAGGCCGAGAAGAGGCACGATTTCGACGTAATTTTAATGGATTGCCAAATGCCGATCATGGATGGTCATACAGCATCGAAACTTATTCGAAGTGAAGGCAGGAATAAGGACGCGGTCAGGATCATCGCCTTAACCGCCAATGCGTTTATCGAAGACAAAAATGCCTGCTTAGAAGCAGGCATGAATGCGCATTTAAGTAAGCCTATTCGCAAGCAGGTTCTATTTGACTGTATTGCCCGTGAACTTGCTCGCGTTTGAGGCTACATCAGTGTTATCGCTCGGCGCTTCGCTAACGAATCGCAGTACAATATACCCTAAGCACGCCGAGACAAGAGAGCCGGTTAAAATGCCCACACGCTCGTCAAAAATTTGATTGATACCTGTCTGTGCAAAGGCCAGTCCCCCAATGAATAAGCTCATTGTAAAGCCAACGCCGCAAAGTAGCGCACAGCCATAGATATGCTTGAAGTTAAGATCCTCTGGTAACTTAGCCAGCTTTAACTTCACCATTAAGTAGCAAAAACCGAATACGCCAATTTGTTTACCCACAACCAAGCCAAGAAAGATCCCAAAGGTAACAGGATGGAAAATACCCTCCGGACTGATGTTACCAAAACTTATGCCGGCGTTAGCGAAGGCGAATAAAGGTAGGATCGCGAAACTCACCGAGCCATTCAAACCGTGCTCTAGTCGCGTTACCGGAGAATAAGATTCGTCTTTCTCATCCCGCATAGGAATAAAGCCAGCAAGTACGACACCTGCCAGTGTGGCGTGAACGCCTGACTTCAACATGGCTACCCACAGAATGATTCCCACAAAAACATAAGGCGGAATATCTACCACATTGCGTTTATTCATTTGCCACAACAGCAATAAACAACCTGCAGCAATATACAGCGCACCCGCGGTAATGTGCTCGGTGTAAAACAGGGCAATAATTACGATAGCACCGATATCGTCAATAATAGCCAGGGTGACTAAGAAAACTTTCAGGCTCGTAGGTACTCGACTACCTAGTAGCGCCAAAATACCTAACGCAAACGCGATGTCAGTAGCGGCGGGAATTGCCCACCCTGCAATGGCTACGGGGTTGTCCCAGTTGATGCCTACATATATCAAGGCGGGTAGTGCCATACCACCTACAGCACCCGCTGCGGGTAAAATAATATCTTTGGGATTGGCCAATTCACCTTCGCAGATTTCCCGCTTCAGTTCCAGACCCACGTGAAAAAAGAACACCGCCATTAACCCGTCGTTTATCCACAGCAATAATGGCTTATCGATAGCCCACGTACCGGCTGATATTTGTACCGGCATACTGATTAAATGATCGTAAAGCGTATCTAGGGGAGAATTAGCAATAATGAGCGCAAGAATCGTTGCACCCATTAACAATATGCCGGGAGCGGCTTCGCGATTTAAGAAGTCAGAGACCACGTCTTGTACTTCTTCTATCACCTCATCAAGTACGTCGGGTTCGTGTTTATCTGTCATCAATAACCTCTAACGCCCGTTCATGGTCAACGTCGCAAAGTGTGGAAATAAAAGCGTTCGTTATCCGTGTAGTCAGGCAACTTTTCTACATAAATTAATTATAGTTAATACGACTGACAGCGAAGAGATAGATCACCCTTATAAGAGAGTAGCCTCAACAACCCTTAAGCGAGTGGCGCTATAATTGACGCCATTTACGGTGGGATTTTGAACGGTTTTACGCTACAATCGCGGCCTTTCCAAGGTTGTCCACTTTACCTACCCCGAGGATCTCTAGATGGCAAAAGTCGCGATTGTAATGGGTTCAACTTCAGACTGGCCTACTATGCAGCAGGCCGCAAAAATGCTGAAGTCGTTTGGTGTTGAATTTGAAGCGAAGGTGGTGTCGGCGCACCGTACACCCAACTTGCTAGTAGAGTTTGCAGAAAGCGCTGCAGATGAAGGTTTTAGCGCAATCATTGCTGGCGCAGGCGGCGCAGCTCACTTACCGGGTATGATTGCTGCACACACGCATTTACCTGTGTTTGGCTGCCCGGTTAAATCAAAGGCGCTCAACGGATTAGACTCACTGCTTTCTATCGTTCAAATGCCGAAAGGTGTTGCGGTAGGTACACTGGCAATAGGTGAGGCTGGTGCAGCAAATGCGGGTCTTCTCGCGGCACAAGTTGTTGCGCTGCAAGACGAAAGCGTACGCAATTCCGTTATCGCATTTAGAAAATCGCAAACTGATACGGTACTTGCTTCAAGCAATACGTTGGAGCTAGATGAATGAGAGTAGTCGTTTACGGCGCAGGCCAACTTGCTCAAATGATGTACCTGGCGGGAAGCCCGTTAGGTATTGACGTTCAAGCTGTGGACGTAAACAACGATACCGTTGTACATCCAGTTAGCAAAACCCTCTTGAAATCTCACTTGCTCAAGCATTAGAAGGTGCAGATGCTCTTACCGTAGAATTTGAGCATGTACCTGAAAGGCTTCTTGAAGACGCGGCGAAAACAAACAAGTTGATGCCGAATATCGACAGCATTCTTGTTGGCGCCGATCGCGTACGTGAGAAAAAGCTGCTTGAAAGCATGCAGGTGGCAAATTGTGAGCACCAAATAGTTACCGACCTTGCCCAGTTAGACGATTGCGTGAAGCAGTTGGGTAGCAAACTTATTCTTAAGGCTAGCCGCGATGGCTATGACGGATATGGTCAATGGCGTCTAAGTGATGAGGCTCATTTACCTGAACTAAAAAATGCACTTCAGGGATTAGATTTGCAGACCGTGCCTTTAGTGGTTGAAAAAATGGTGGCTTTCGACAGAGAGTTGTCATTAATCGGTGTACGCAATGCTAATGGCGACGTACGCACCTATCCACTTGCTGAAAATTTGCATCACCAAGGTCAACTTCATGTGTCGGTTGCACCAGCGACTAACGTTGATGATGCACTTCAGGCCCAGGCTCACGATATTTTTGTGAAACTTGCTGAGGGTATGAACTACGTCGGTGTGCTGGCTGTGGAACTATTCCAAGTAGGCGACAAGCTACTTGTAAACGAACTTGCTCCTCGTGTACATAACTCCGGGCACTGGAGCCAGTCGGGCGCTGTAACCAGTCAGTTTGAAAATCACTTACGTGCAGTCTGTGGATTGCCTCTTGGTGACACGTCAGCCATTGGCCCAAGCGCTATGGTCAACATTATTGGTTGCAGCAGCTTCTCGCGCGATTTGCTAAGCATCGATGGCAGTCATCTTCACTGGTACGGAAAATCTGTTCGTGAAAAGCGCAAGATGGGACACATCAATGTCACCACGAATAGTTATGAAAGCTTGGGTGAAAAGCTCATGGCATTGAGCAAATATTTACCACTTGAGTACTTCCCAAAATTAGTTGGTGAAGCAACGCGATTAAAAGGTTGACACCCACGCGTTTATCGCTAGAATACGCATCCGCTGTCTAGGCAGCGGTTTTTAAAGTGTGCCGACTTAGCTCAGTTGGTAGAGCAACTGACTTGTAATCAGTAGGTCGCCAGTTCGATTCCGGCAGTCGGCACCATTTTTCTTTTTTCCTATGCCAATCTTACGTACACTTGCTTACGAGTATTCATTCGGAGCAGACTGTATGTCATTTTTTTCCAAATCACTTAAACCGTTAGTTATCGTAACTGGCTTATTTTCTTTNAGCNTGTCTGNGACTATTTACGCNCATGGCAATGACCATGANAANCATCACNTGCCNAAAGAGCAGCACAAGCACGCCAGTAAGCAATCAGANGTAATGGTNATGNATGGTTATGCCAGAGCNACNTTTGCTTTGGCAAAAACCGGCGCAGTGTACTTTACTTTGCATAATCATAGTGACAGCGATAAAACACTGACGTCTGTTTCAGTATCAAGCGATGTAGCAAGTGAAGCGCAAATCCACACAACGGTGATGGAGGAAGACGTGATGAAAATGCGTGAGCTAACTGACGGCGTTATAATAAAAGCGGGCGAAATGGTCTCTTTTGAATCAGGCGGCCGTCATATCATGTTGATGGGGCTGACCAAAGGATTAGAAGAGGGCAGCGAAGTAGCACTAACCCTCACATTTAGCGATGGGAGTGAACTACCGGTTTTGCTACCTGTTAAAAAAGAAGCGGGCGAAAGCCACCATCACCACCATTAATAGAGTGGCTGAGGCAGAATGTATAAAGTCATCGATTAATGCGATGAATGCAATCAACTAAACCGTTAATCTAAATCAAAATTTCTGTAGTACTATTAACTTATATTATTTAAACCAAGATTTTTCAGCGCCGATGAATGGACTGAAGGTAAATCTAAAAAGGGTTTTAACGTTAAGGAGTGTGACATGAGCAAGATTGATATTGGTATTTCTGAGAGCGATCGTAACGCAGTAGCAGAAGGCCTTAAAAAGCTATTGGCCGACTCTTACACTTTGTACCTTCAAACGCATAATTTTCACTGGAACGTAGAAGGTCCGCAGTTCCGTGAATTGCACCTAATGTTTGAAGAGCATTACACAGAGCTTGCCGAAGCGGTAGACGAAATTGCAGAGCGTATTCGTACTCTAGGTGTTGCTGCACCGGGCACATATAAGTCGTTCGCTGAGCTTAGTTCAATTGAAGAAGTGGAAGGTGTACCTGAAGCGACGGAAATGGTGAGATTGTTAACTCACGGTCATGAGCAAGTTGTGAAAACCTGCCGTGAATCGTTAAAGCTAGCGCAAGACGCAGACGATGAGTCATCTGCAGCGTTAATTGGCGATCGTATGCGCGTTCATGAAAAAACTGCGTGGATGCTTCGTGCAACATTACCGAAGTAAATCGCTATATAAGTGCGGTGACAGTGATTTAACATAGGCTTAATCGGCCAGTCACCTTTATCGCATAAGCAAGTAAAATTATCACAAAGGGTACAGCAGCGCTGTGCCCTTTTTTGTATACTGCCTTCCACTAAGAATAATAGAAGAAGCCTGTGTGAACGCGCACACGGCTTTTTAAAATGAGGCTCCTAGCGATGAAACCATCAACTATTTTAGCTGTACCANTCAAACCTGTGAGCGCGCTAGCGCAGTCACTTACTTGTGTATTGGCGCTTACGATCAGCCAATCCGCTTTAGCTCACGGAGATCATAAACATGGCGAAGCGCATGAAATCACCGACAGCGATATTACCGTAACCACGCTCGCTGAAGGGCTTGTTCATCCTTGGGGAATGGCATTTTTGCCAAATGGCGATCTGCTAGTTACGGAACGTGAAGGTGGCATTCAGCGTTTATCAAAAGACGGTAAGTTGTCAGGACGTCTAGGTAATGTGCCTAAGGTGGTTGCGCAAAACCAAGGTGGTATGTTGGACATCGCTATCGACCCGGATTTTGCCAGCAACAACACTATCTACTTCTGTTACAGCAAAGCGAGTGAGGTTGAGGGCAAGCCGGGCAGCAGTAGCAGTGTTGCAAAGGCTAAGCTTACCGACTCAGGCCTTGAAAATGTTGACGTTATCTTTAGTGCCGACTCAATTGTGGATAACGGCTTTCACTTTGGCTGTCGTTTAGCGTTCGATGCTAAAAAGCACTTGTACATCACCATGGGCGACCGCTACAAGTACATGAAAGAAGCGCAGAACACCGATAACCACTTCGGTAAAATTGTACGCATAAACCGTGACGGCAGCGCAGTAGAAGATAACCCATTCACAGACGGCAAAGCCCCTGAAATATTCAGCTATGGTCACCGCAACGTGCAAGGCGTTACTATTCATCCTGAAACTGGTGCGGTATGGGCGATGGAGCATGGCCCGAAAGGTGGTGATGAAATCAATATCCTTGAACGCGGTGCAAACTACGGTTGGCCTGTGATTACCTATGGNGTTGACTATAGTGGCGACATTATCAGCGACAAAACCCATATGGATGGNATGAAGCAGCCNTGGGTGTATTGGGACCCGTCNATTGCGCCAAGCGGCCTAACCTTCTACCAAGGTGAAATGTTCAAAGAATGGAACGGGGATGTACTGGTGGGGTCGTTGAAGTTTACTCACCTTCGTCGCATAAAAGTAGAAGATGGAAAGCCCGCAGAGCAGTTTGAATATGTTCGTGACAATCACGCCCGTATTCGCGACGTTGAAGTTGGCCCAGAAGGTGCCATTTACTTACTGACCGATGCACCGAACGGCAAAGTAT
>JGI11931J13222_1000126_pt1 | contig 9396 bp, 10 predicted proteins | sample DeeseametaMP0204_FD_13222 | JGI IMG/M metagenome (IMG submission 13222) | reverse complement strand
TTTGAATAATATATAGAGGTGTAATACAAACTATTCTAATGGAAGAGACTGACCTCATAGTCAGACGTATCAAAAATGGAACGGTTATAGATCATATTGACAGTGGAAAAGGTCTACAAGTACTGAATGCATTAGACATTAATGCTGAAAGAGGTGATGTAATTACAATAGCACTCAACGTACCAAGTGGCAAATTAAAAAAGAAAGATATTATCAAAGTTGAAAACAAGTTTTTAGAGCAAGATGACACTAACAAACTTGCTGTAATATCGCCTTCGGCTACAGTTAACATTATCAAAAATTATCAGCTTGTTGAGAAAAGACATGTTTCGTTGCCAAATGAAATAGAACGAATCTTTAGGTGTTCTAATCCAGATTGTGTTACAAACAGTAAGGAACACATCGAATCGGTTATGGATGTAATTGATAAAGACGGTCTTGTGTTAAAGTGTAGGTACTGCAGTCGCATGCTGGATGTAAACCAACTAAGATATTCCTAACCAAGTTTCAAATTTACAATACTAGATNAAGTGCAAGAATGCAGAACCAGCACAAAGGGGAGCATCGTGAAGNTCCTGCAATCTTTGCATTCTAGCATTNCAAAGTAAAATGATTACTAAAAAAGTGAATTTTCTAACACTGTTTTGTTAAAATTTAATCAGGTTTTGAAAATTTCTATTTAACCTTTAGTTTTGGCTTGCCTAGTTTTTTTTCTTCTTGTTGCTCAGTATGATATTTTTCTTCTGTGAACTTTCGTAAGGATCCAAATGGTTTGAACGGTCTACCGTTACCACGGTAAAACTTGGAGAAGTACTCGACGTAAATCAACCTCGCGCCTTGTATTCCAGGTTCAAAGACTGCAATGATTATGTTGAACAAATGTCCTATGAATAATATCATTGTACCAAGGACAATTAATGGAAATCCAATGTGAAGCGCTTTTAAGAAAACGTAGTCAATTGTATGAGCAAGTATGACAGACGCCAGCAAAATTCCAATCAGTCTTGTATAGGAAAGAATGTGGCTTACAATTGTAGCTAACTCCATTATTGCCATGATTTTCATAGCGCCAGCACCCTTATCGCAAGAGACCATTAATCCAATACCGCTAAAAATTAATCCAAAGTACAAAAATGCGATTGGATTGACTTCAATTAACTTCGGCCACATTGGATTGATGGCATCTCCATGTATGAGAGCAAGTCCAAGAAGAACAACTCCCCAACCAAATGCTAGCCAGCCAACCTTGACTAAGGCCTCTTTTTTTTCACTTAATCTAATACAATCAATGATACCTAGAATTAGGCCAAATGATACAAATCCAATGCCAATATATCCAGCATAAAGCAGAAGTGTGCCTGCATTATGAATAGGATCAAGAAATGCTTGTGAAGGTCGGTTTAAGATTTCGCCAGGTTCAGGAAAACCAGTAACTCCAGCACTGGCCAGAACATCAAACACGTAGCCGTTGAGGTGAAATCCAAAATACAAGTCGAAGATAACTCCTAAAACTATTCCAACAACACAACCGGGAATCATTGCTTTTGCCAATTTTACCATCTGTCTTTTTTTCAATATCAACATTGCAAAACTTCGCAGTTGCCTTGGGAAGATGGTTAGATTGCGTTTTCCTTTTTCTATACGTCTGATAACCCACAGACAGACAAGAAGTATAAACAGACAATAGCCAACATCACCAATCATTAATCCATAAAAGATTGGGAAGACCAGAGCAAAAACCATCGTAGGATCAAACTCCTTGCTTTGTGGCAGGGAATAGAATCGAACGAACGCCTCAAACAATCTAAATCTTCCTGGATTGCTCATCAGTGTTGGTGGTTTATCCTCGGTTTCTAGTTCGTAGATGGTCGTACCTTCGGCAAATTTTTTCAAGGTGGACTCAATTTGACCGAGTTTTGGTTTTGGAACCCATCCTTCCATTGCAAAGGCGTCCTTAGTTACGCCAAGGTTAGAAATTACTTCAAGTTTTTTGTTTTCTATCTGTAACTGTTCTTCAACTTCAACTAAATTAGCAAAATGTTTTTCTGAAATTTTGTTTAACTCGTCATTGATCTGTTTAAGCCTTTGATTTTTTGTTTGCAAATTGCTTTTTTGGTTTGTAATGATTTCGTTTGGTGTTCCGTTTAGGTTTGGCACTGCCTCAATTTTGGCATTATGTTTTTGAATAATCTCAGCAAAAGCATCAGATGAAATTGTTGGAAATACTACCAAGATTAGATGTGTAACTTTTTTGTCTGCTTTTGTATAGAGCATAATGTCTTGTTTATGTGCGTCAAGAGTTTTCTTAAATTCTTCAAACTTGTCAGATGGAATTCTTCCAAAATAGGAATTTGCAGATGACAGTTGAAGAATCTTCAGGTCTTCTGGAAAGAAGTTAAATTCTTCAACAAGTTTTAGGTTGTTCTCAGTATCCTTGATTTCAGTTAGAAGTGCTTCCTTTTCCTTCTCAAGGCTTGCGACTTGCTCGTCAACATCAATGGTACTGGCAGTTTGCAATAGGTCGTCAATAGAATCAAAGCGCTTTCTAACAGTTACCGGTATACTAGGGAGCACTGTCATTAATGCCTTCACTCGCAACAGCTGGTCTGTGACCTGCCTTGTTAGCTCGTTGTCACGCTCATTTTTTACAATGGCTAAAACATCTTTTGATAATGGTTCTAATTGCAAAACTTCCATGTCATGTAAAATAGAAACGACATTCTGCTGATTTTTTCGCAGGCCCATAATAGCTATCTTAGCCATTTTAACAGGCTTGAACACTTCTACTCTACTCCTTTTAGTAAAATGTTGATAATGTCTTGCGCGTTTTGTGATGTGATTTGCGATGCAACGTCTTTAGATTTCGTCTTTGCTTCTTCAATTGTCTTTTGTGTTTCAGCATCGGCTTTTTTTGTAGCATCTGCTACACTTGAATCAACTAGTTTTTCACCATCAGCCTTTGCAGCTGTAATTGCCTTTTCTAATTCCGATTCTAACTGAATGATTTGATCCTCAATCTTACTTTTGTAACTTTCAATCTCCTTTTGAGCTTCTTCTTCTACTTGTTTTATCTTCTTGAGTGAGCTGATGTATTGATCTTGTGACGACGACATATCATGCACCCAAAAGTTCTTTGCTCAAATACAAAATTACAGCAATGGCGATGAAGATGTTTCCCATCATAACTGCCCGTTTAATATAGTAAAATTTTTTTTGTTGGGAATTTTTAAAATCAATTTGCAATTACTGTTGCCTCCACCTTTTTCTTTTCTCTTTCTTCCATCTTTCGTTTTACAGTCTTTAACATTGCAAACGTATCTCGCTCCATCTCTTCAAGCCTAAACGTAATGAACTTAACAGCGGATTCTAGTCTTGGAATGAAGACGTTTTCGATTGCATTAGCCTTTCGTTTTGTCTTATCAATCTCATATAGTAATTTTCGTAGTGTTGTCTCTTTTTCTGCTACATCTAGGACAATTTTATGCACTTCTTGGAATGCCTTCATTGCTTCACTGATGGAAACTGGAATCTCTAACAAATAGTCGGTAAGTGATTCTTCCCTTCTTCCACCTTCAAGTCTTGGAATCTTTACGCCCATAACGTTCTTTGGTGTAATCAATAATTTTTTTAATTGAGGAATTTTCATTGCCTCGTTTTCAAGTCTCATTTCGCCATCAATCATCTCCGCCATCCTTATGCTTTGGTAACCCTTGATCAGTTCGGCATTTAGCTCTCCCCGCAATCTGGATGATGCCTTGCTAATACTGAAAAATTCTAGAATCAAAGCTTGGCGTTTTAGTTTTAACAGCTTGAGTCCCTTTTTTGCAATCTTGATTCGTTTTTTTGTACGCAAGTATTCGAGGCGAGTTGGACGGATGTCAGTGTTGGATGGCATTCAAATCACCTATTCAGATTTGTTTGTGCCACCGGTACTAGTCTTCTTTGCATATTTAGCAATAAATTCTGGTTTGATACGGGTAAGTTCAGTCTCTGAAAGCCCTGCTAATAGATCCCAACCAAGTGAAAGTGTCTGCTCAATGGAACGGTTCTCGTTAGGTCCCTGATGAACAAATTTTTTCTCAAAGTCGTTTGCAACAATAAGGAATTTTCTATCAAGATCACTTAGTGCACCCTCACCTACAATGGCAGCAAGTGCTCTTGCATCTTTACCTTGAGCATAAGCAGCATAAAGTTGGTCCGCAAGTTGTCTGTGATCTTCTCTTGTTCTTCCTTCACCAATTCCTTGGTTCATTAAACGTGACAAACTTGTTAGAACGTCAACGGGTGGTTGAATGTTTGCTCTGTGTAATTCTCTATTCATTACAATCTGACCCTCAGTAATGTAACCAGTAAGATCAGGGATTGGATGTGTGATGTCGTCAGCAGGCATTGTAAGAATTGGTAGTTGTGTTACTGAACCTTTCCTTCCCTTGATTTTTCCTGCACGCTCATAAATTGAAGCCAAGTCTGTATACAGATAACCTGGATAACCTCTTCTTCCTGGAACTTCTTCACGTGCTGCAGAAATTTCTCTTAATGCTTCACAATAGTTTGTCATATCTGTTAAAATGACCAAGACGTGTTGTTCGCGTTCATATGCAAGGAATTCTGCGGTGGTTAGTGCAAGTCTAGGAGTAAGTATACGTTCCATTGAAGGATCAGAAGATAAGTTAAGGAAAAGTGCAGTTCTTTCAAGTGAACCACTCTCTTCGAATTGCTTAATGAAAAAGTTTGCCTCCTCACTTGTAATTCCAATTGCTGCAAAGACAACAGAAAAGTTTTCTTCCGTGCCAACGACTTGTGCCTGTCTTGCAATTTGTGATGCAAGTTGATTATGTGGTAGGCCGGATGCTGAGAAGATTGGTAATTTCTGACCCCTTACCAGTGTGTTCATTCCATCAATGTTTGACATTCCTGTTTGAATGAATTCCGATGGTTCTTCTCTGGAATATGGATTAATGCTGGAACCTACTAGATCAAATTTTTCTTTTGATACAATCTTTGGTCCATTATCTTTTGGGTTTCCCAGTCCATCAAATACTCTTCCGAGCATTTCATCAGATACTGATAATGTTGCTGTTTCACCAAGGAATGTTGTTGAAGTACCAGTAGTGTTAAGACCTAAAGTTTGACCGAAGACCTGGACTACAGCAAGACCTTGACTTGTATCTAATACTTGTCCCTGTCGTCTTTCTCCATTTTCTAATTTTATCTCAACCATTTCACCATAAGCTGCGTTATCAACCCCCTTGACAAAAATCAGTGGGCCTGCAACTTTGTCTAGTGTTTTATACGATACGTTTGGCATTAGTTAGAACTCTCCTTTGAAAGGGAATCAAATTCTTGTTTCATCTTGCTGTTAATGTCGTTTAGTAATTTTTCTAATTCTTCCTCTTTTGTCCATTTCATTTTTGGTATCATTCCTCTTGATTCAAGTGCTCCCACTTTGGCAGATGTAGATCCTTTCTTTATTACGTCAGCCTCCTTCCTACCAAATTCTAAAATGGTAGACAACATCTTGTGTTGTTTTTGTATTGATGTGTAAGTATCAACCTCATCAAATGCACTTTGCTGGAGGTAATCTTCACGAATTGAACGGGCAGTGTCCAAGATTCCTTTTTCTGGTTCCGGTAATGCATCATATCCTACAAGTTGCACAATCTCTTGCAGTTCTGATTCTTTCTGTAAAATTTCTAATGCCTCTTTTCTTAGGTCAATCCAATCCTTTGAAACGTTAGATTTGTACCAGTCTGCCATGTCATCCATGTACAAAGAATAGCTTGTCAGCCAGTTGATTGCTGGAAAGTGTCTCCTGTTTGCTAAATTGGCATCAAGTCCCCAGAACACACGGGTTACTCTAAGTGTGTTTTGTGAAACTGGTTCTGAAAAATCTCCACCGGGTGGAGAGACTGCACCAACTAAAGATAAGGAGCCTTCACGCTCTTCAGGAGAAATAACAATGCATCTTCCTCCTCTTTCATAAAACTCTGCTAATCTTCTTCCGAGATATGCTGGATATCCTTCTTCACCAGGCATCTCTTCTAGCCTTCCTGAAATTTCTCTTAATGCCTCAGCCCATCTTGAAGTACTGTCAGCCATAAGTGCTACACCGTATCCCATGTCACGATAATATTCACCCATTGTAATTCCAGTATAGATACTTGCTTCACGTGCAGCTACTGGCATGTTTGAAGTGTTTGCCACTAGAATAGTTCGTTCCATTAAAGGACGCTTTGATTTTGGATCTATTAGTTTAGGGAATTGTGTCAGTACTTCACACATTTCATTTCCTCTTTCTCCACAACCAATGTAAACAATTATCTCGCTGTCTGCCCACTTGGCAAGCTGCTGTTGAGTTACTGTTTTTCCACTTCCAAATGGACCTGGAATTGCAGCTGAACCTCCTTTAGCAACGGGGAAAAATGTGTCAAGTACTCTTTGGCCTGTAAGTAATGGTTGATCAGGTGGAAGTTTTCTCAAAACTGGTCTTGGTATTCTTACTGTCCACCAACTTGATAGACCGATATCAGTAGTCTTACTATTTTTTACGGCTGCAATTTTGTCATTTACAGTAAACTGTCCTTCAGAAATATCAACAAGTTCGCCAGAAACGTTGTAAGGCACCATAATTTTGTGTTTGATTAGCGGAGTCTCTTGAACTTCAGCGATTATCTCACCGGGAGAAACTTGGTCTCCGTTTTTCTTTACTGGGATAAACTCCCACTTTTTCTTTTGATCAAGTGCAGGAATAATTTTTCCTCTACTGATAAAGTCTCCACTCTCTGCAGCTAAGACATCCAAAGGTCTTTGAATTCCATCATAAATTGATGTTAAGAGTCCCGGTCCAAGCTGCAAAGAGAGTGGTCGATTTGTATTTACCACTTTTTCTCCTGGCCTTGAGACCAGTTGTATCCTCGTAAACTTGAATCTGCGCAGTGTTTCCTTCCAGACGAATGATTTCACCCATAAGACCCATCTCACCAATACGAACAACGTCAAACATGTGCGCGCCTTCAATATCCTTAGCTACTGCAACAGGACCAGTAATTCTTGAAATTATAGCGTCTGCCATGTCAATTGACCTCTATACTAATTCCCAGAACCCGTTTTGCCAATGCAGCAATTGATTCTTTGTCTTCTTCAGCAGTTTCTTTTTGAGATGGCATAAATAACACTAGTGGCTCGATGGACTCCTCAATTTCTGCGATGAATTTTGAAGAAAGTTTATCACGCATTGAATTGCTTGCAATAATCAAACCGAACTCACCAGATGAGTAGAGCTCTTGAATTTTTTTACTTGCATCCTCTTCATCGGTGACAATAAAGGTATCATCGATTCCAATCAGACGATAACCAATTACAAGTTCGCGATCTCCTACAACGGCTAATCTGCCACTCGTATCAGCTTTTTGTTTTGAAACTTGTTCACTCAAAGTAACAACATCCCCTTAATTTTATCAATTGGAAGATCGTAGCGCTTACCATATGTAATCCTTTTCAGATTTTCATGTTCATTTTCTGCTCTGAATAGAAAATAGAAAATAGTCCCGATTGACAATGCAATGTTTCTCAATTTTTTTACATAGTTTGTAAAGATGAATTTTGTAATTGCTACCTCGAAATCAATCAAGCTTTTTGAAGTCTTGTATTGTTCGATAGCATCAGTTAGCTTAAAGTAAGAATCAAATTTTCCAACCATTTCTATAACGTCCTTTACATCATAACTGTCAAGTAACTCCTTTGAGGATATTCTTCCGCCTTCAACAAGATGTCTTGTTATCACGTCCTTTTCTAGGTTGGATTCCTTTGCCTTCAAAAGATTCAGAATGTTTTTCTTGTCTATTTCGGCTCGAATTAATTCTCTGATTGAGCCTTCATCTCCCTGGAAGAACTTGAGTGACTCGAGCAACTTTTGATAGTATGCTTCGTGTAGGGCTGACATCATTGGTCCCAAATCTCCAGTCTTTTGGAACTCATCCAAGTGCTTCATCAAGACAACACCATAATCATATTTTGTTAGTTTGCTAACTACGCCATCAACGGTTGTTTCAGCAAGAATGATCTTTATCTCATCGTGTGATATGTTACCGGCAGCAATTCCTGCGGGAACATTTCTGCTAGAAATCAGCAACGATTCAGTTTCTGTAATTTCTCTTCCCATTGCCTTGGAAGAGAGAATCAATTCTATATTGTAAAGATCCCATTTAGAAAGATAAGCTCTAACCGCGTTTTTGCCACTAAATGGTGTTGCCTCTGAAATAATTTTATTGGTTTCAACAATGTGGCGGTTAAATGCAACTTCTAAGAGCTCGGCTTCTTTGTATACTGATGCAGACTTTTTGATCTCTTCGCCATACCAAGTTGATTCCAATTGCTTGACCATCTCTGTTACACTATTTGCCTTGAGTAGGTTTTGTAAAAATTCTTCAGAAAGAAAATTTATTGCAATTGACTGTAACCTTCCAAATGAAGATGCGTATTGTGATGCGCCCATTACAGTATCTTCTCCAGGATTGTATTCTTTATCTCATCTTCGCTACTTCTAAGCAGTTCTTCAAAAGTCAAATCAATTTCTTTCGTACCCTCTTTGTTTTCAGCGATAAAACCGCCTAGAGTTTGAATTGTAGAACCAACTTTTACCCCACTCTTGAAAAATTGCTTGTCCTCTTCACGGCAATGAACTACTAGTTCCTTAGCAAGCACTTTCTTTGAATAGACAATCAACTTTTGTAGGACTTGTTTGTATTCCGGTTTTTTTGAGTAACCGTCTAGTTCTTTTTTGATAACATCAAACGTAGAATCTAAATTTTTGTTGATTGCATCGAACAATATCTTCTTGGCTTCTAGTTTTCCAGCCTCAACTATTCTTGCTCCTTCTCTTTCTGCTTTTGTTTTTGCCTCGTTGGTATAGTTATCCTTAAGCTCCTTAACTGCAGAATTTTTTTTAGAATCGGTTTCTGATTTTTTGTCGTTTAATTTTTTATCAAGATCAGCAAGTTCATTTTTTTTTCTATTTTGTATCTCATCCACAAATTGATCTATACTCAAGGTACTTCGCCCTAGAGTATATCTAACAGTAGGATAATTCCTAGAACGAAACCAATAATCCAAAGTGTTTCAGGAATTACAAAGAAGAATAAAACTTGACCAAACTTTTCTGGTTTTTCTGCTATAATTCCCATACCAGCCGCACCTATTCCCTGCTGTGCACTGCCAGTACCGATCAAACCTCCTGCTATTGCAATAGCAGCAGCAAGTGCCAAAATAGGCTTTGCTAATGCTGAATCTCCACCCTCAGCAGCAAAAGCTGGAGGTGTAACAAATGTCATAACTAACATGACAGCCCCAACAACAATAGCGAGATAGGAAAATTTTTTCCTGCTATGAGCCATCTGA
>JGI11931J13222_1000119_pt1 | contig 9620 bp, 6 predicted proteins | sample DeeseametaMP0204_FD_13222 | JGI IMG/M metagenome (IMG submission 13222) | reverse complement strand
GGGTTACCGCGGTGTACATAGAAGCAAAGCTAGAGGTGTACACTTTAACGTTGTCTTCACCGTATTCTTCAATAGCTTCTGGCTCTGTTAGGCCAATAGTGCCAATGGGTGGATGACTAAACACAACGGTTGGAATAAGCGAGTAATCCATGTGAGCGTCTTTTTGGCCGTTGAATAAGCGTTCGCTTAGCAAGCGACCCGCTTTAACTGCCACCGGAGTAAGCTCTGCTTCACCGGTAATATCACCAACCGCGTAGATATTCTTCGCCGTGGTGTTTTGATATTTGTCTACCTTAACCGTGCCGTTGTCGTTCAGTTCAACGTCGGTATTTTCAATATCAATTTTGTCGGTAGAGGGTTTACGGCCAATCGCCCAAATCAAGCAGTCAGCTTTTAACACTTCGCCATTGGTTAAGTGTACTGATAGCTCGCCATCTTCAGCTTTTTCCACTTTCTCTACGCTAGCATGGTCGTGCAATTTGCAACCTTCAGCGTGGATCATATCCACTAAGGTTTCGTGAATAATAGGGTCGAAATTTCTAAGCGGAGCGTGTTTGCGAACTACCAGATGCGATTCTGTGCCAAGAGCGTGTAGTACGCCGGCTAATTCCACTCCAATGTAGCCTGCGCCAACCACGACAGCGCGCTTCGGCTGCTCTTTTAAGGCAAAGAAACCATCAGAATCAATACCGTACTCAGCACCTTCAATATCTGGGATGATTGGGCGGCCGCCTACAGCAATCGTAATATGATCAGCCGTGTACTTTTCGCCGTTGACTTCTACTGTGTTGTTATCGATAAACTTCGCGAAACCGCGAATTAAGGTAACGTCATTTGCGGTAAGAGCGCGGTCGTAAGAAGCATGAATACGCTCAATATAAGCCTGGCGGCTGGCAATTAGGCTGTCCCAGCTAAAGTGATTTACCGACAAATCGAACCCGTATTCAGGTGCATAGCGATGTATCGCTTCAGCCACCTGTGCTCCGTACCACATGGCTTTTTTAGGCACGCAGCCAACGTTCACGCAAGTACCGCCAATATCTTTCGCTTCAATGATGGCGGCCTTCTTTCCATGTTTAGCTGCACGGTTTGCAGATGCGATACCACCGCTGCCACCGCCAATACATATATAATCAAAATGTGTCATTCAAAAAGCCTTCTTTGTCGGTTAGGCGAACGTAAACGATAAGCATAAATGCCTTCGGAAGGTTCGCACAGCAAATCATTCTCTATCGGTCTTGTCATAAAGAGTAATCAAAAGACCGAGATTTGCTTTAGGGAATTTCATTTAGTTTATCAATGGGGACAGTGCAGCCTAATTAAAAGGCTAAGACAAAGCGAAGCATATTCATGCATCGCTCATCCTGCTTTCAGCACGTAATCTTTAAAGCTTATTCACTTATAGTAGCAGAAAGCTCTTCTGGTTCTATTTGAATACTAAACGCTTTTCCACGTTCTTCTTCAAAGTGTACGAGTTTTTGAATGGTGGCATCACTAAACACATGTCCCTCGGGAAGGATAAGGATGTGACTATCGTTATACAAATTTTGGGCTAGTACCATGCCTGCTTTGAGCTGCGAGGCTTTCAATGATGTAGAAAGCAGTTTAGATGTCGTTACATCTTCTGCTTCGAGCAACAGGTCCAAAAATTCACCGTCATAGCGGGTGTTTCTGTGCTTTTTCATTTCTAGTTTGGCATCGCGAGGGCTCATTTCGATGCCGCTCATTCTGCCAGTTACTAAGCGCCAGTAATCTCGGGCTATGGCCAAGATACGCGCGCCAGCAGGTATTTCTTTTGCAACTTTGTTATACAAGCCTGAGCCATTATAGTGCTCGAACTGAAATTCAATAATGTCAGAAACTTGATGTAGTTCGTGAGCCGGAGCAAGTATTAACGCAGCCTGCTTGGTTTGCGATAGATAGTTTTGCTGCTGTTGATATTTAAGCTTTGAAAATGGCGCCTTAAAATCTTCGCTTTCAAGCCCTAGTAACCCAAGCTCGCAGATAAGGCCCGCATAACGCACCTGTTTGATTTCTTCTTTCTCTAACCGAGCAATACGCGCTAGTTTTGATGCCAACTCGCTAACCTCAATGGCAAACTTACCATTAATGTCAGGGTTAATGCTTATCACGTTGAACAGCACCTGCTCCATTGCAAGGTTGTGTTTTTCGATTTTATTTAGCGCCGCTTTTATTTGGCGCGTGCGCTTTTGAACCACTTGTTCTAGTGAGGCATTTACGTCGCGTAGCTTTTTATTTTGCAGTCGTGTTAGTTTTTGAAGACGAAGGTTTTCCGCCTTTAACTTAACTCGCTCTAAGCCTTCTTCTACAACAGCGATAAGCTCTTGGTTGTCCCATGGCTTTTGCAGGTAACGGTGTATCTTGCCTTGGTTTACAGCTTTAATTGTTGACTCAATGTCGGCATAGCCAGTGAGCACAACTCTAAAAGTCTCGGGATAATTGATAGCGACCTGTTCGAGTAATTCCGCACCTGACATCTGCGGCATTTTCATGTCAGAAATAACTACGTGAACATCGTGTTTACTCATTAAATCTAACGCTTTGGCACCACTATCAGCAAGCAGTAAGGTGATGTCCATAGTGAACAGCGCACGCTTAATAGCGCGAAGGATATTCGGCTCGTCGTCGACAAATAGAACCGTGTAGGTCGTGGCTTGTTCTGTAGTAGGCTCTGTCATAAATTATTATCCTTATAAGCGACGTTACAACTATTACACGCAATGCTGCTTGATAACACTATTACTTGCTTCATCCTTCGCTCTCTGACTTTTTATCTGAGTCTGAAACAATGGGGAGCGCTAAGGTGAATACGCTTCCTTCTCCCTCTTTGCTGGTGGCTGAGAGCGTGCCGCCATGCTCTTGAGCAATGCCAAACGAAATTGAAAGACCTAAGCCAGTGCCTTGCCCTTCAGGTTTAGTTGTAAAAAATGGATTGAAGAGTTTGTCTAAATGACTTGATGGAATACCGCAGCCAGTGTCTTCTACACGAAGCTCGACAAACTTGCCCGCAGTACAGGTGGTAATAGTTACCTTACCGTTCTTACCCGTGCTCTCTATCGCTTGCCCGCGTTAATGAGTAAGTTGGTAACAACTTGAGAAACCTTGCCTACATTCATGGCAACGTCAGGGACTTTGCCCAAATGCGTTTCAACAGTACAAATATACTTTAATTGGTTGTTCACCATGGCAAGGGTAGTGCGTACACAATCATTAATGTTGTGCTGCTGCATGTGGTCACTGTCTACACGAGAGAATAGCTTTAACCCTTTTACAATTTCAGCAACCCGACTTAAACCGTCTCTCGAATCGCTGAGAAGGTCGGTGATATCTTCATTGATAAACGCCATATCTTGATTAGCTAACATTTTTTCTAGTTCTGATAAGGCAGAAGCACGCTTACCCTCGTCTTGCTCATTAAGCACCGCGTTAATTTGTGAGAATATCATTTGGTAGGTAGCAACGTACTCGCTTAAGGTGGATATGTTACTGCTAACAAAACCGACAGGGTTGTTAATTTCATGGGCGACACCCGCTGCTAGCTGGCCAACTGACGCCATTTTCTCAGCTTGAAGTAGTTGTACCTGGGTCTCTTTTAGATCTTTATTGGCCTCTTGGAGTTGATAGTTTTTCTGATGCAGCAATGCGGTTCTATCCTGAACCTTTTCTTCAAGTAGCGTGTTAAGCTCTTTAAGCTCATCTTGCGCGTATTGACGCTGCGCATGTTCTTCTTTTAAACGCTCAACCAGTTGATTAAATGCCTCTGCCAGTTCGCTTAACTCATCAGTGCCGCGCACGGGAACAAAAACATCTTGATAGCTGTTGTTTTTTACTGCATCACCTAAACGTTTAGCGCCTTCGTGTAATTGATGAAGTTGTGACATCAGGTAAGAACCAAGTAAGTAAGAGCACAATCCGACCAAAATAAATTCTAGAAAAGCCAGTGTAACTGTCCAGTTTCTCACCCTCGATACTGATTCAGTTACTGAAGCAATGTTAAGCCCAATCTCTACATAGCCGTACAAAGTCCTGTTCACCATGATGGGGGCTCGGGTGTCGTAAATACCATCATCAGCGTCTGAAACACTTGTGTCGGCAGTAAAAGGCCGGTTTAGTGCGTCGGTGTTCCCCTTTTCTACGAAAACTCTGCCTAATTTGTCCTTAACTTTGACGTAAGCAATATTGGGGTTGGTAAGGATTTCAGAGACGTCGGCATCAAGAGCTGCAAGGTCGTAGCTTAAAAAGGCATTTTTTGTCGTCGAAACAAAAAGGGCAACCGTGGTGTCGGCTGACTTCTTTATNTTACTGTCGACAAGGTCATTAAGTAGCTGAAACACCGTCACAATGAGCACTAGCAGCAAAAGCGCTGCTATTGATGCGATGCCTGTTATTGTTTTTATACGCAACGACAGTTTCATACGAGTCTACTCATAAATGCGGCCTCGATAGCGACGCTATTCCCAATGCTCTCACGTCGTCCCAATCACTGTCGTTTGACGCTATAAAGCCGTTAAATCCAATACCTTTTAAAATCCAAGACTTACTTGTGTCATTCGACAAAGCAAGTAATGCATTAAGAATAGCTTGTCTGTCAGCGAGTGCCATATTTGGATGGGTTGCGATAGCATGAGGCGTATAACCTTTGCTCTTCCAAAGGACACGTAATTCTTGTTTAACGTCGTCAGGTGAACTGTTAAGCGTACGGACAATGCCACCCCCAGCATTGAAAAAGCCCCGTTGTACTGCGAGGTACACAGAGTCATGAGAATTGACGTAGCGCGGTACAAAAGCAATGCTTTTCATCCGCAAGTGAGCGCTTGTGATAATTGTGGCAGCAAACGCAGCTGGCGCTGGGAAGGCTACTTCGGTACCGCTTAAGTCATCCAGAGATCGTATGGGGCTGTCTTTATGTACAACAAGTAAGCCGCGAATTTCTTTATCGCGTTGGCGCGCAAGCGCGCGGTATCCCGCAGATTCATTAAAGACCACAAAGTGGTAGGGGTTCATGTAGGCAATATCATATTTGCCGTCGGCGAGATTCGCCTCGAAGGTGGGAATGTCTTTTGCAGTTTTAAAATCAATCTCAAAACCGGTGTAATTGCTCACATAGTCGATTAAGGGTTGCCATGTTTCAGCCATTTTCTTGGCAGACTGCTGAGGTACAACAGCAAAAGTAAGGGGTTTAGCATTTGTCGGTAATGCGCAAACACCTACAAGCAAACTTAAAAGAGCGAATCGCGATAACCAAGCCATAATGTCACTCCCTTTAAATCGATTTACATCGACATAAACTGCTCAAGGACCATTGTTAAGTCATGATTTGAGAACGGCTTTTGTAAGGTGGCATCAGCCCCTATCTCAAGCGCGCGCTCCAGGCTAATTTCATCGAGTGCCGATATGACCACAATTTTGAGATCTTTATATTTACTCTGATCTCGCGTGAATTCGATAACGCTGTAACCGTCCATGCCTGGCATACTTAAATCAAGGGTCATGACTTTGGGCTCGTATTGGCTCAGCATAATCCCCGCTTGGAAGCCGCCTGTAGCGATATACGACTCATAACCCGCCCGTCTGGCCACGCGCTGAATAGACTTGGCAACTGGCATTTCATCGTCAACAATTAATATTGAGGGCGTGGCAATGCCTTTCAATGAATCGGGAATTGGCATGTCGTGTCGTTCAAGAAAGGCGACAAAATCTTCTACTAATACTCTGTTGTTTCCACGCCCAGGAAGTTTGAAGCCTTTCAGCTTACCGCTTTCGATCCATCGAATTACGGTGCGCAGATTTACATCGCAATACGAGGCTATTTCGCCTGAGGTCAACGTTTTCATATCTATGCCTTGTAGATTTATTAATCGAAATTATAGACGCTGAACAGCGAAGGGACAAAGTAGACAAAAGGATGAAATGTGACATTTGTGACAGCGCTTGGCGGAGGTGGCTGTGTTGTTCAGTTTTTATGAGGGGCATTAAGAAAAACGGTGCAGCGGCATTCATTGAATTCGTAAATATAGGCAATAATCATGATCCATGCACGTTAACGGCAAGTAAGTTCAAAATAGGTCAACAGTGGCTAAAACAATAGCTTGCTTTTAATCAGCGAAGCCCCATCATTATTCTATCAACGTGTTAAGAGTGAAAAAGATTATGACAACCCCTGCAATTGAAATGGTAGATGGTCTACCAATTTTTTCTGCTATTGAACCTGCCTCTATTAAGCCTGCAATTGAAAAAGCCATTGCGGCGTGCAAAAGCGAAATAGATGAGGTCGTGGCGTCGAAAGATTACTCTTATCAGAATTTAGTGCTGCGCCTTGAAGAGGCCGATGATCGTTTAAGTAAAATATTTTCACCCGTTTCTCATATGAATAGCGTAGTGAGCAGCGATGAATTGCGTGAAGCTCACGATGCGTGTTTGCCATTACTATCTGAATATGGAACTTGGGTAGGCCAGCACGAAGGCCTTTACAATGCTTACGCTTCCCTCAAAGCGTCTGACGAATTTGCGACCTTAAGCGAAGAGCAGCAGAAAGTGATTGAAAACGCCGTTCGCGATTTCACATTGTCAGGTGTAGCGCTTCCCGCAGAGCAAAAGAAGCGTTTTGCAGAGATTCAGGCAAAGCTTAGCGAGCTATCGTCAACCTTTTCCAACAATGTGATGGACGCCACTATGGGCTGGACTAAACACATTACCGATGAAGCTGAACTTGCCGGTATGCCAGAGTCAGCCCTTGAAGCAGCGGCGCAAGCTGCGCACCAAAAAGACTTACAAGGCTGGTTGTTTACGTTAGACATTCCGTCTTATTTGCCAGTCATGCTTTACGCCGATAATCGCGAACTTCGCGAAGAAATGTATCGCGCCTATGCAACAAAAGCGTCTGATCAAGGCCCTAATGCGGGTAAGTGGGATAACACCGATATAATCAAAGAAACCTTAACGCTGCGAACTGAACTGGCTGAATTGTTAGGTTTTTCAAGTTATGCAGAGCGTTCACTAGCGACTAAAATGGCGGATTCTACCGATCAGGTCATCGGTTTCTTGCGTGATTTGGCGGCTAAGTCTAAGCCTCAGGCAGAGAAAGAGCTTGAAGAAGTACGAGCGTACGCGAAAGACAAGCATGGTGTCAGCGAGCTAGCGGCATGGGATTTACCGTATTACAGCGAGAAACTGAAACAGGAAAAGTACACGATTTCTGATGAAATGCTTCGGCCTTATTTCCCTGAAGATAAAGTGCTGTCTGGTTTATTCGAAGTTGTACATCGCCTGTACGGCTTAAAAATTATTGAGCAGCCTGGCATCGATACGTGGCATAAAGATGTACGTTACTTCACCATTACTGACGATGCCGATGTGATGCGCGGCAGCTTTTACCTAGACTTGTACGCACGAGCTAAAAAGCGTGGCGGCGCGTGGATGGATGAATGTCGCGTACGTCGTGAAAAAATGAATGGCGAATTGCAGCTACCCGTTGCGTACCTTACCTGTAACTTCAACGCACCTGTAGGGGATAAGCCAGCGCTATTTACCCATGATGAAGTGGTGACCATGTTCCATGAGTTTGGTCATGGGATTCATCACATGCTTACTAAAATGCGCGTAGCGGGTGTATCCGGTATTAACGGTGTGCCATGGGATGCGGTTGAACTGCCAAGTCAGTTTTTAGAAAACTGGTGCTGGGAAGAAGACGCGCTTAACTTTATCTCTGGTCACTATGAAACTGGCGAACCGCTTCCTGCTGATTTATTGGAGCGTATGCTTGCTGCACGGGATTACCAGTCAGCGATGCAGATGGTACGCCAGCTTGAATTCAGTCTTTTCGACTTCTTACTGCATAGCGAAAAGGGCAGTGAGGTAGACGTACAGGGCACATTGGATAAAGTGCGTGAAGAGGTGGCCGTGGTCATTCCTCCATCGTTTAACCGTTTCCAAAACGGCTTTGGTCACATATTTGCTGGTGGATACGCAGCGGGCTATTACAGCTATAAGTGGGCCGAGGTGCTTTCTGCCGACGCGTACAGCAAGTTTGAAGAGGATGGCATTTTTAACCGCGATACGGGCAAAGCGTTCTTAGAAAACATTTTAGAAATGGGCGGCAGTAAGCCTCCTATGGACTTGTTTGTTGCTTTTAGAGGGCGCGAGCCGCAAGTTGACGCTTTGCTTCGTCACAGCGGTATTAAAGGCTAGGCACACATGAAAGAGTCTAAGTTAGAGTCTTTTCAATCTATCTACCGCCGAGCGTGCGAGCGCAAAGGCGGTGAAAGGGTGCTTGAAGCCATGCTCCAAGCACCACTTTCTAAAGCGCAAATTGAAGCAATTCCTGACGACCGCTTTTTAGCGGCGATGACCAAAAAAGTGTTCCAGTCGGGCTTCGTGTGGCGAGTTATCGAGCAAAAATGGCCCGACTTTGAAACCGTATTTTTCGGGTTCGACATTGATAAAGTGTTGTTGATGCCCGATGAAATGCTAGAGCAAAAAGCGTCAGATAAGCGCATTGTTCGCAACTATAAAAAAGTGATGACAGTGCGTGACAATGCCATGATGATCAAAGACGTAGCCCTGGAGCACGGTAGCTTTGGTAAGTTCGTAGCAGGCTTTGAAAAAGACAATATCACTGAGCTTTGGGCGTTTTTGAAAAAACGCGGTGCGCGATTAGGTGGCAACACCGGCCCCTACATGCTTCGTGCACTAGGCATAGACACGTTTTTATTCTCTCGAGACGTGGAAGATTACTTGCGAAAGAATGAAATTATCGACGGTGGCTTAACCTCGAAAAAGTCGCTGTCGGCGGCCAATGCGGCATTTGCGCAATGGCATGAGGAAAGCGGCCGTTCTTTGCAAGAGATCAGTGCCATTGTTGCCTATAGTTGGGGCACAAACAATCAGGTAGCGTAGAGCAAGCTGCTCTAGTCTTCTAAACAAGCGAGCTTGTGCCTTGCAGGCTCCGCTTTTGTAAAGGTCAAAGGCTTGATTTACATCAGGAGACAGTCAGGCATAAAGCTTTTGCTTGAGCACACAATCCTATACACTTCGGCATTAATAAAAATATTCAAATTACAGGACTGTCATGAGCGACAATCAAACTCCCGCTACGCAAGCAGACTCTGCAATCGACAATGCTACTGAGCATACAACGCACTTTGGTTTCAAACAGGTGGATAAAGGGCAAAAAGCCTCTTTAGTTGCTAATGTTTTTGACTCTGTTGCAGCAAAGTACGACGTAATGAACGATCTTATGTCGATGGGAGTGCATCGTTTATGGAAGCGTTTCACAATAGACTGCAGCGGTGTTCGCGCTGGCAATAAAGTATTGGATATTGCCGGTGGTACTGGCGATCTAACCGCTAAGTTCTCTCGCTTGGTAGGTCCTACAGGGCGCGTAACCCTTGCCGATATCAACTTGTCTATGCTGAAAGTAGGCCGTGATAAGCTTCGCGATCGCGGCTTGGTAAGCAACATCGATTATGTGCAAGCTGACGCGGAAGCACTGCCTTTCCCCGACAACCATTTTGATGTGGTGACCATGGCATTCGGCCTCAGAAACGTAACGGAAAAGCAAAACGCGCTTAATTCTATTTTTCGCGTGTTAAAACCAGGCG
>JGI11931J13222_1000118_pt1 | contig 9659 bp, 6 predicted proteins | sample DeeseametaMP0204_FD_13222 | JGI IMG/M metagenome (IMG submission 13222) | reverse complement strand
AAGCGGGCTTTATGAAAGAAGAGCAAACTTACGAGCATTGCCCATTTGGAATGATGCTAGGCAGTGACGGTAAGCCATTTAAAACGCGTACTGGTGGTACGGTTAAACTGGTCGAATTGCTTGATGAAGCCGTTGAGCGTGCGGGTAAGCTTATCGCCGAGCGCGACAACGATTTAAGTGAAGACGAGCTTAAAGAAGTCGCTCACAAGGTGGGTATTGGCGCTGTGAAATACGCTGACCTATCTAAAAACCGCACAACTGATTACATGTTTAATTGGGACTCCATGCTAAGCTTTGAAGGTAACACCGCGCCTTACCTTCAGTACGCCTATACCCGTGTGAAAAGCTTGTTCAGAAAAGCGGGTGTGGATATGGCCACCATGCCAGTAGATATCAATATTGCTGAGAAACAAGAGCACGCGCTAGCTGTATTACTTATGCAGTTTGAAGAGGTGATTGGTACAGTATCTCGTGAAGCCACGCCTCATGTACTGTGTACTTACCTCTATGATGTGGCTTCAGCATTTATGTCATTCTACGAAGCGTGCCCGATGTTAAAAGACGGTATTGAGCCAGCCGTACGCGATAGCCGTCTAGCGTTGTCAGCTCTGGTTGCCAAGACGCTAGAGCAAGGATTAACCCTACTTGGCATCGAAACACTAGAAAAAATGTAGTGTTCGCGGTACAACATACATATTGATAACAAAGAGGCTGACATTGATTGTCAGCCTTTTTTTATGCGAAACATAAGCGTCAACCCTACAACGCTCGTTTGCGCTAATCGTGATCCTTATACCAGTGGGCATAGATTATTGCGTACTCAGCGAGATTTAAAATGTTCGTAATCGCGGCGAGTAACCGCAGGTACTGTGGTATTACATTTCGATTAGAACCAATAGGGCGATAGCTTCCTATAAATCAGACAATTAGAACACTACTTAAATTAACGACAGGAAACTCAAATGACTAAGATCCTTGCATTTGCAGGTAGTACCCGTAAAGGTTCATTCAACCAAGCTATTATGAAAGTTGCCGCAGAGGGCGCACGTGAAGCTGGCGCAGAGGTTACCGTTATAGACCTCGCTGACTTTCAAATGCCGTTGTTTAATGAAGATGAGGAAGCCGAGTTTGGTATGCCTGAAAAAGCACAGGCGTTCAAAGAATTGCTAATGAGCCATGATGGTTTTCTTATTGCTTCACCAGAATACAACTCAAGCTATCCCGCACTGCTAAAGAATGCCATCGACTGGGCATCGCGCATGGGGGAAGGCGAAAAGCCATTACAAGCATATCGCGGTAAGGTGGCTGGAATTATGGCTGCGTCTGCTGGTGGGCTAGGCGGCATGCGCGTGCTGGTGGTACTGAGAATGTTACTTGAAAATCTAGGTACCATGGTGCTACCGAACCAAAAAGCTATTGCGAAGGTAAATACGCTTATGGAAGATGGCGCAATTACGGATGAAAAGACGATTAAGCAGCTTAAAAATTTGGGTAAAGAAACTGCCGAGCTTGCCGCCAAAGTAAAATAGCTGAAAGTAGGTAATCAAATTTGAAGCCTACTAAATAAAGACTGGCCACCTTGTAATTGCAGTATCTACACGTGGCTAGTCTTCGGTGAATGTTCGAGGTTTTAGTTTTGTGCACGGTTAGTTGAGGGTGCTTAAATTCAACTTTTAGCGTGTTACTATAGACAAATCATTACTGCAAAATCTGCTACAGACGCACATATCTCCAAAAATAAAATATTCATGAAACTTACTCAAGAAATAATAAATCAAGCAATGCAGGCGTTCGGTGCCGGTGAATTTAGCCGAGTCATATCGACGCTTTCTCCTGTCTATGAGCAGCATCCAATGGCAAAAATGGTATATGCTACGGCACTAGGAAAGGTTGCTGAATTTACTACGTCGTTTGAAATATTTGAAAGCCTTCAGTCTGATTATCCTCCCCCTATTGCTAAAAGAAGCTGAGCGGTTTGATGACGCACAAAAGCAGCTTTCAAAAGCGATAGCAATTAACCCAAACTACCACGTTGCTTTTCATGCACTTGGAAATTTAATGTCTGAGCTTGGCCGATATGAAGAAGCACAGTTAGCATATGAAAAAGCAATAGCAAAAAATCCTAAAAATATTCAGTACGGACAAAGCCTGAGTAAGTGTCTTTATCAGCAGGAAAAATGGTCTCAGTTGGTCGCGCATATTAAAAGAGAGGATCTTCATCTAAGCGATAAACTTAGCGCTGAACTGTATACAGAAGCATGTTACAGAATTCATTCGAGAGGAGAATTAGCTAAGCAGAGTAATATGCTAAGTTCAACGTACTCAGATTCTTATTCGATCCACTATTTTTTGGCGTTGTCAGCATTGGAGTCGAAGCGTTACGTTCATGCAAAGCGTCATCTTGAAAAATCACTTTCCCTCGCTGATTCATCGGATAAAGAAGAGTTACTGACGTACTTAGACTATGTTTCTTGGCTACTCAATGCCACTAAAGACAACCTTGATGTCCTCAATAGAAAGTTTGAAAACACCGATAACATTCAGTTACTAGAGCTGGCCTTTAACATTAACGAAAACAGGCGTGAGTTAGCTGAAGCTGAGAAGTTTCTTGGCAAAATTCAATTAATTCAAGCTGAAGGCGACAAGGAGCAACACGAGTTAAAACGTTCGCTGTTGGCCTTCGCAAAAGGAGAGTTTGAAGAGGGGCTGCGAATTAACGAGCACTTCTTAGTAAAACAACCCAAAAGCCTTCCTCATCTTTACCAGAAGATTAGAACCCTTGAAAAGCTTAAGCGTTTTAGCGATGCCGAAGAGGTCATCAGGTTTATCGCACATAACGTGAATAACCTTCATTCCAGTAAATTCGCAGATTTGTCCTCTGGCGTCATGCTCAATGGTTTTGATGTATCACCTTCTCCTATCGTTAACACGTCAAGTAACAGCACAAACATTCTCTTTATTGTTGGATTTCCTCGTTCGGGAACGACATTGATAGAAAGTTTGTTACTTAAAAATGCGAATGTTGAGTTATTAGAAGAAACAGATGCTGTCGAAACCTTCTATAACCAGATGGTTGAACGCGAGATTGTTGACCCTGAGACGGGTGATATAAAGCGGACAAACCAAAGTGAACTAGACGCTTTGGCAAATGACTATCTTGAGCATTTAACGGCTTATTCTCCTAGTGTTGACAGCAATAAACTCATCGTAGATAAGATGCCGCTTAACTTCCCTTATTTACCTGCAATGTTGACCTTATTTCCTAACGCAAAAGTACTTTGTTGCCTACGTAACCCGAAGGCAGTTGCGTTGAGTTGTTTACAGTTCGAGGAAATAAACTTGTACACCGTTGAGCAATTCGCTGAGGCTTATAATAAAGTCTTCACGTGCTGGGAAAAAATGGAACCAATCTTAAGGGACAGAGCAATAAGCATTAAATATGAAGATGTTGTTGCTGACCCTGAATCTTCTATAGCATCCATATATCAGTTTTCAGGGCTGACAGAAGGGGAGACTAAGACCTTAGAAAGTAATAGTTCGCCTTTGTTCCAAACACCGAGCTACTATCAAGTTAGTCAACCAGTGTATAAGTCTTCAATGCAAAAGTATGAGAACTACCCAACGCTTTTCTCTGAATGTCCCCCTCTTTTAGATGAATGGGAGCAAAAGTGGGGATATTAAGAAAGTAAGTATGAATGGGTGTTAGTGAAGGTAATGGGCGCTGGCTATATCGAACGGCTCAATGTTTTCTTTCCACCCAATCACAGTTACCAGTTAATAGGACAGTTTATACATTCGTCCATGAAAGTGCCCTGAAATGTTGCGTAGTGGATGCGCGTGCCGGTTAGGTTTGCTTGATACAAACTTGCATCGTTCAGTTTTGCTTCCTGAATATTGGCGTTAATCAGTGAAGCACCTTCAAAGTTTGCTTTGTTCATCCAAACCCGCTCTAAGCGTGCGGCACGTAAGTTGGTGTTTACCATTGTCGCACCTGATAAACGCGCTTGGTCCAGGTTAGCACCTGAAAAGTTGGAGTTAGTGAAATCAACCCCTTGACCGAAAAGCGCCCAGCCATCTACGCCTTCTAAGTTAGCGTTGCGAACTTTTGAGCTGCGTAAATCTGCGTGTTTTAAGTTGGCGGTAGCTAAATCAGCGTGATCTAGGTTACTTTTCTTAAACGTCGCATAGCTTAAGTTGGCGTGCCTTAAATCTGTTTTGTTGAACTTAACGTTGGTGAATACTGCCCCGTGCAAATTTGCATGGCTCAAATCAGCACCGCTTAAGTCTGTATCGCTACACACTGTCTTTGGTTTTATTTCACATCCGTTGATAATTTCCACGTCATCTTCGAAATCGGGAATGGCACTGGCAGTTGCTGAATATAGGACAACTAATAATATGGGGAGTTGTTTGGTTGCTTGAAAACGTAAGCGCATGAGAGCTCCTTAATGCCGAGAGGCGTTTTCACCGCCTCTCGGTTTGGTTTGTTGCAAAGATAAAGCTATTGTTTAGCTACGTTTTGCTTTTTATTGTGATTAGGAAGTTTAAATACCCAGAACGAACCACCTTGCGCGACAGGTTTGGTGAGTTCAGCCATATCTCCTCCCCATAGCGGTACTGCACCACCATACCCTGACGCTAAGCCGATGTATTGCTCACCATCCTCTTCCCAGGTGATAGGGCATGAAATGATGCCCGAGCCCGTTTGGAACTTCCAAAGTTCTTCACCGGTTTCCTCATCGAAAGCTTTGACATAGCCATCGCCCGTTCCGGTAATAATGAGTCCGCCTTTCGTCGCCAGTACCCCAGCCCACATAGGAAGTTTCTCTTTGTGTGTCCATTTAATTTCACCTGAAATGGGGTCTACGGCACGAAGTACGCCCACGTGGTCGTCATACATGCGCTTAATTCTAAAACCCTGTCCTAGGTAAGCGGCACCTTTCTTATAGGTCACTTCTTCCGTCCAGTAGTCTTCTTTCCAGTGGTTTGCGCCCATATAGAACCAGCCGGTATTCTGGCTGTAGGCCATCGGGTTCCAGTTCTTTCCGCCCAAGAATGGAGGCGATACCTCTATTGACTTTCCTCGTTTTTCACCCGGCTCAGGCAGTGGCGGGCGCTGTCCGTCTACTTCAACTGGGCGACCCGTGTCAGGGTCAATGTGTGTGGCCCACGTAATGTTATCTACAAAGGGAAATCCTCTGATGAATTCACCGTTTTGTCTGTTAACTACATAGAAAAAGCCATTTCTGTCTGCATGAGCCGTCGCTTTTATGAGCTTTCCATTATCGTAATAGTCGAATAGAACAAGTTCATTGTTGCCAGAGAAATCCCATGCGTCGTTAGGTGTATGTTGATAGAACCATTTAACCTCACCAGTGGTTGCATCTACACCCACTTGTCCGGAAGTATAAAGGTTATCCCAATCTCGCGGATCGCCACCTTTGGCGGTGCGTTTCCATGTATTCCAAGGAGCGGGGTTACCTGCACCTATGATGATAGTGTTAGTTTCAACATCGAAGCTTGCACTCTGCCATGGTGCGCCACCACCGTGGTGCCAAGCCTCAACCATTTCGCCGTTTTCATCCTTTGGCCACGTTGTCACTTCGTATGAACCACCCGTGGGTGTGCTGTCTTTTCCATTTAATCTGCCCATGTGCCCTTCAACAAATGGACGCATCCAAATCTCTTCACCGGTTTCAGGATCGCGTGCAAACAGTTTTCCTACAACACCAAACTCATCACCTGATGAACCGTGAATAAGCATGACCTTTCCTGACTTTTGGTCTTTAACAATCGTAGGTGCCCCCGTCATGGTGTAGCCTGCACGATAGTCTTCAAAGCGCTTCTTCCATTTTACTTTGCCCGTTAGCCGGTCAAGGGCAACAACGCCAGCATCCAGCGTACCGAAAAAGACTAAGTCACCATAAATTGCTGCGCCGCGATTTACCACGTCACAACACGGTCGAATCCCTTCTGGAAGGCGGTGGGCGTAGTCCCACAACTTCTTACCTGTTTTTGCTTCATAGGCGTAGATACGGGAGTAGCTACCGGTTACATAGACAATACCGTCGTACACGATTGCTTGGGACTCTTGACCCCGTTGCTTTTCATCACCAAAACTCATCACCCAAGCCGGAGATAGCATGTGTACATTTTCTTTGTTGATTTGATCAAGTCCGCTGTAACGCTGAGCTTCTGGACCCATACCATACATCAGTACGTTCTCAGGCGTCTTGGCATCATTTTCAATGTCTGCCCATGTCACGCCATCGTCCGCATATAAATGTGAACTCGTACCTAAACCAATAATTACGCTTAAGGCCAATGAAGCCTTTGAATAGAACTTAGCCATAGTTTTATTTCCACTGTTACCTTGATGTTGTGTTAACAGTATGTAACTAAGTAGAGGCCCTGATAAACGGATTCCGTCCTTCAAAATACGGGAAAAATTCCCTTAGATTGAAGTGTAATGAAAACGCTAATATATTGATTTACATGAGGTATCTTTATCATGAGACAAAGTTAGTACCAAAGGGGTATAAAAAAGATACGAAAGTACAGGGAAGTTTTCCCGACCTTGTTTAGTGGCGCTTGTTTAGCTGGCAATTTTGATATAACCCTGCTTTATGGCAAGGTGAACAAACTCGGCATTTGTCTGTAGCTCAAGTTTTCGCTTGAGCTGGGTGATAACGTTTGAGACCGTCTTTTCAGAAATGTTGAGGCTTTCAGCGACCTGTTTTCGGCAAAGCCCGTTCGCTATACCAAGGAATATATCCAACTCTCTTTGTGTCAGATCTGTTAAGTTGCCTCCGGAATGTGACAGGTTGAATGTAGCGAGCTCAATGGCAGTATTGTGTTCTAAATAACGGCGGCCTTTAATGATAGATGTCACCGCGCTTATCAGTACATCAGGTTCACTTTGTTTACTAACATAGCCCATTGCCCCTAGTTTCATAGCTCTATCGATGATGGAAATATCATCGAACATGCTGAACATAAGTACTTTTGCGTGCTCCCAGCGCTGAACAATATATTCCGCCAGCGTGAGTCCGCTGGTGGTTCCTAAATTAATGTCTAAAATAATGAGGTCGAAGTGGTTGGCACGAAGTGCATTTGTGGCTTGCTGCGCATTTTTTGCATTGGTGACGACAGCGCCTTCGAGTACCGAAGATAACAGTGTAGAAAAGCCTTCTCTCACTATTGCGTGATCATCAACAAGTAAAATTTCCATAGCTGCGCTTTATTCATATCACCATAGAATGAGCATGCCACGGTAGGCGTGTGAGACGAATAGCACTTTAGTGCTCATTCATCTCACACTTTAGTAGGATATAAGTTAATTCAAACCGCGCTGTGTTTCTAAGTAGCTGGCAAAGCTGCCAAGCCAATGGCTGCCCATATAGTGCATGTCACCAAACACCGCGTTGAGCCCGGCCTCACGATGTGAACTTAATGCTTTCTTAAGCACAGGTAAGCGTTTGTCACCTTCAGGCAAAGCTTGCATTATGCCTTCTATCATCCACGCTCGGCTGATGTTCAGCCCGTCTAGGTGAGCGAGTTTACCATCCGTCTTGTCAGTCACTGTAGCGGGAGCTAGCCAATTTGATGTTCTAGCTGTGAGGCTTGGAAAGAACGCTGAAAGCCATTGGCTATAGTCCTTTTTAGACATTACTCTTCGCATTAAATCAGCTTCGGCCAAACACGGTGATAAGAAATCTTGTCCCGAAGGCTCGTAGGCAAGAGGGCACTGTGTATCGTCTTGATAGTAGTCTTTCACCCTGGACGTTAACAGCGCTTCAAACTCCTTATTACCTGCTGTTTTCGCCCAATCCAACATTAAGCCAAAAGCAAAGGCGGTTTGGCTATGCTCACCCGTTCGGATTGGGTAAGCTAATTTGGGTAACCATGCGCTTACTCTGGCTACAATTTCGTCCTCGAGAGGACGTAAAGTATTTAGCCATTTTGTTGCTTCAGGAAGGGAAGATTGACGTAGTTCAGCGGTTAGCTGCAGGAACCAAGCAAGACCATAGGGGCGTTCAAATGAGGCATTGTTTTCACGCTTAAGGCTCGTCAATTCACCTTGGATATTTTTAGGCGTGAAGCTGATGTTGAGCTTTTCAATGATCTCATCCTTATCCACTGCATCTTGCGCAGTGTTTAGCATTCTTACTAAAAGCCAATGGCCATGAACCGACGAGTGCCAGTCTAAACAACCATAAAATGAAGGGTAGAGTTGATTTGGTGCCTTAACGTCATCGCCGTTATTCATCATGTGTTTCACTACATTTGGAAACTCTTGATGAATACAATGAAGCGCGAGGTTAGCAAAAACGCTTTCGTAATTGTTGTTAGGGACGTCAGCGTTGGCGGTCGCGTCTGCGGTTTGGTTAATACTAGTGTTGCTTGTGTTCGCAATTTCAACAGTCGATGTACTGGTAGCAAAGGCAGTGTGTGCAGCAAACGCTGTGGCAAATGCAACTGTACAGCTAACAACGTTTTTTATTTTGATCATAATTTTGCGCGCTTTATCAATGAGAAGTATATCGCCAATGTATAGAGATAAACGCTTTGAATAAAGTGCTGCGCGATACATAACGCCCCAGCACTTTAAACAGCAGAAACAGGCTATTTAAGCAGGGGCCCCGATGGCCTCTAGTTTGGTGGTGTATTCAGCGAGTGAGCCAATGGTCTTTTCTACCCAACCAGCATTATAGTAAGTTTCACTATACCGCTCTCCGCTGTCGCACATAAGCGTTACGATCGATCCCATTTCTCCTCGCTGCTTCATTTGTTCAGCAATACTTAATGCGCCCCATAGGTTTGTGCCGGTAGATGGGCCGGCTTTAATCCCCATGGTGTTGTTTAACCAATGCATGGTTGCAATACTGGCGGCATCGGGAACGGCAATCATGTCATCTATAACGTCATGCTGAAAAGAGGCTTCCACTTTAGGGCGTCCTATCCCTTCTATGCGGCTACCACGGGTAGCAGTAAGTGTATGATCGTTGTTTTTGAAGCTATCAAAAAACACACTGAATTCTGGATCTACCACGACAAGCTGAGAAGAGAGACCTTTGTAGCGAATGTAACGCCCTATGGTGGCTGATGTTCCACCTGTACCTGCACTCATAACCACGGTGTGTGGAATAGGGTGGGGCTCGGCTTTCATTTGCTCAAAGATACTCTCAGCAATATTGTTATTGCCTCGCCAGTCTGTAGCGCGCTCTGCGAAAAGGAACTGATCCATAAAATAACCATTAAGCTCGTGAGCTACTTTGGTTGCTTCGCTGTGCATTTGCGTAGGGCAATCTACAAAGTGACACTGCCCGCCATATCGCTCAATAAGCGCGATTTTACTTTGGGCGGTAGATTTAGGCATAACCGCAACAAACGGAACGCCAATCATTTTAGCAAAATAAGCTTCAGACACCGCTGTGCTGCCTGACGAGGCTTCAACCACAGTAGTTCCTTCTACAATTTTTCCATTACAAAGGGCGTACAGAAAAAGGGACCGGGCTAGACGGTGCTTGAGGCTGCCTGTTGGATGGGTGCTTTCATCTTTAAGATAGATATCAATATCTCTAAAGGCGATCTGCTCTAATTTGATTAAGTGCGTATCAGCCGAACGTTGATAATCTGCATTGATAATATTGATCGCT
>JGI11931J13222_1000117_pt1 | contig 9693 bp, 8 predicted proteins | sample DeeseametaMP0204_FD_13222 | JGI IMG/M metagenome (IMG submission 13222) | reverse complement strand
TTACATCCAGAAAAGCGACGGGTAATTGTAGGTGTTTTCATCATTATTCTCTCAATTAAAAATGTTTATCAACCGCAGCTTGTTATGAGCGTGTGACAGATGACATCTACGCATTTGTTGCTAACTCCTTGTTGACGCGAGATAAATCAGAGGTAGCTAACGTTACAACGCGTTAACATATGCTTGTTTTGAACGAAATCTAACTAACCCTTGTCATTAAATCAATCTTGTTTATTTATTTCTTTTACTACATTTGTGTGTTTTTCGTTAATAGTGGGGGAGATGCGATGGCAATATTTCAAGGTGAGTAGAAAGCGCTCAGTGAGACTTGCTATCTTGGTTATGTCGTTGTCTATTAAGAAATTTTCAAAGAAGGTTTTATCCGTTTAATAACAGTCACGCATTTTCTGTTAACGGTCGTCTACATATAAAGTCTAATTTTTAACGCAATTTGAAATAAGTAAATCAAATTGATTTATTGACAGGGGTAAAGAGCAATGCTTAAATTGGTTAACTAATTTTTTACAAGCGAAAGGCCGTTCTTATGAAAAACAACGCCCCTTTGGTTTCCAAAGACACATTGATTCCCTTTGTATTGTTAACGATTTGCTTTGCTGCATGGGGTGTGGCTGCGAACATGACAGACCCTTTGGTAAAGGTATTTAGTAAAATATTTACCATGTCGTCTTTGCAATCGGCATTGGTTCAATTTGCCTATTATGGCGCGTATTTTTGCTTAGCCATTCCTGCTGCTTTTATCAACAAGCGCTTTTCTTATAAAACAGGTGTATTGACCGGACTGGGCTGCGCGGCCGCGGGGGCATTTCTGTTTTATCCAGCCAGTCAAACCATGACTTACGGTTTTTTCCTTGCTGCACTTTTTGTATTGGCTGGTGGATTATCCATTCTGGAAACGTCGGCGAACCCTTACGTCATGGCGATGGGAAATCAAAAAAGTGCGACACGCCGTTTAAATCTAGCTCAAGCATTTAATCCCGTTGGTACTAATTTAGGTGTGTTTTTGGCTGCAACGCTTATATTACCAAACCTGAATCAGGCATCTGCACAAGAGCGTGCCGCCATGTCGGTAAGCGAGCTTAAAAACGTGATAGGGGCTGAGCTTGATGCGGTAATGCTTCCTTATGTAGGTATGGCATGTGTACTCGTTTTGGTTTGGGTTGCAATCTTCCTGATCAAAGCGCCAATTCAAGAATCGGTTGAGTCTAGTGTGGAAGACGTTAAGTTGGGCGCTTCGCTTAAGCGGTTAGTAGCCAACAAGCATTATCGGTTTGGCGTATTGGCTCAGTTTTTTAATGTCGGAGCACAAACGTGCGTGTGGACCTTCACCATCCAATATGCAATGAAAGCGACAGGTGGCAACGAAGTGAGTGGTGGTGAAATTTTACAATACAGCATGATTGTATTTCTAATTTCTCGTTTCGTGATGACGTGGGTTATGCAGTACCTCTATCCAGCTAGACTGCTAATGATCATGTCACTGATTGCCATGGCGCTATGTATCTTCATGACACAGTCTCCTAATTTAGCAGGCGTAATCGCATTGGTATCTATCTCTGCCTGTTTGTCACTCATGTTTCCAACGATTTACGGCATTGCGCTTGAAGGTCTGGGGGAAGACACTAAGCTAGGCGCAGCAGGCCTTGTAATGGCCATTCTTGGTGGAGCTATTATGCCGCTGTTCCAAGCCGCCATTATTGATAGCGCAGGTGTTGTTGTGTCATATATTGTTCCAGCTATTTGCTTCTTGCTAGTAGGTGGCTATGGCTACTTCGACATGCGCGCCAAAAAGAGCAGCGCTAAGCCTCAGTCCGAAATAGACGCAGATGCCCTTAAAAAGATGGAAATGGGAATAGCTAAATAGTATTTCTTCAGAAACGTGTACGGGGCCAGTGATTCTATCACTGGCCTTTTTTGTATATTGAATACGTTATGTATTCCACTTTTTTGAGGAATGCACTCAATTAGTTAACAGCATTTTTTCACCGTATTTTCATCAGTTTAGTGCATGTTGAATATAACTGATTTTTCCCCTTGTATAGCGCAGAACACCTGCTAAAGCATGAACAGCAATCGTATAATTCACCCCTGACAATTTGGGAGTAAAACGTATGCTGGACTATGTGCTCATTGGCATAGCGGTAATGGCATTATTGGGTGTGGTATTTGAAGAAGTGCTACACGTGAATAAAGCCAAAACCACATTATTTTTCGGAACATTCGCATGGATCCTTCTTTTCATAGATGCGAATAGGGGCCCTCACCTAGCAGAGCTCAATGAACACCTCATAGAAAACATAAACGAAATATCCACCCTCTGGTTATTCCTTGTAGCGGCAATGACTTTCGTTGCTTACCTTAACCGCAAAGGCATGATTGAAAACATGTTAAACATTATCATGCCGCAAAAAATAACCCTCAAAAAACTCATATTCTTTACCGCTATTTTTAGTTTTTGCTTCTCCTCGCTAGCTGACAACATCACAGCGACCTTGGTGTCTATTGCCATGGTTTTATCCTTGGGTTTGCCCTTTAACCAAACCATGCGATTTGCCGTGCTAGTGGTATTTGCGGTGAACTCTGGGGGCGTGTCGCTAATAACCGGGGATGTCACCACTCTTATGATTTTCTTGGATGATAAGGTCACTATAACTCAGCTGCTCTTACTTATTATTCCTTCACTCACAGCAGTACTATTTCTAGCGTTACTGTTGAGTATAGGTATGAAGGGGGAGGTTAAAATAAAAAAAACACGCCATGAACTTAGGCCGGTTGATTACGTAATTGCGGGAATATTCCTGTCCACTATTGTACTGACGTTAATTGCCAATGTGCTTTTTGCTATTCCACCTATGCTTTCGTTTTTAGCGGGTATGGCGGTTATGTTTTTAGTGGCAACCTTTATGGGAGAAGAAAAATATGATGATCCTATCTTGGACTATATTCGCCTAATAGAATTCGACACGCTTCTGTTTTTCCTTGGGGTGTTGCTGCTTGTCGGTATGCTCGATCACATTGACGCATTGGGCGCACTTTTACATGTATATAGCGTAATGCCTTCAACAGGGGCCAACTTTGTGATGGGGGTGTTGTCTTCCATGATAGATAATGTGCCATTAACTGCTGCGTTGTTAAAAGCGGACATTGCCATGTCGACAGCTGAGTGGATGGCGTTCACGTATGCAGTAGGCGTGGGGGGCTCGTTACTTATTATTGGCTCATCAGCAGGCATTGTTACCATGAGTAAGGTTAAGGGCCTGACGTTCGCCAAATACGGCAAGTTCGTGTTGCTTCTTCTTGCAGCGTATAGCGTGGGTTACGCGCTGGTATTGGTAATGGCGAATATGTTTGTTACGGCAAGTTAAGGTGGTGACGTTGCTTTTATAAAAAGAACCAATAAAGCGTTTGAGGGCGATAGTCTGTCGCCCTTACGCTTTTTTATATAACGCTCCGAGTACCGTGGCTTTCGAAGCCCCTGTGACTGCAGGCACATTGCCTGGAATATCATTCACATACGCATGTGCAAACCACGCAAATGCTGCGCCTTCAACGTGCTGTGGATGGATGCCCAGAGCATGGCTGTCTGTTACTACATAATCGCTTAAAGCATTGCTCAAGTTATGCATTAATGCTTTATTGAAAGCGCCACCGCCACACACTATAACTTCGCTTTTTGCGCCTTCTCTATTTGTTTTAGGAAAATGCTTCACAATTTCCTGAGCGATAGTGCTACCTGTTAGCGAAAGTAGGGTAGCTTGCACGTCTTTAGGGGCTAAATTATTGTTCTTTTCTTCGCTTTGCAGCTCTGCACTAGAAGGGAAGTAATCGGCGAGCGCATTGCTTAACCAATTAATATTGAAATACTCTCTGCCAGTACTTTTAGGCGCAGGCAAAGCGAAGTAATCATCCAGTAAGAGCCTGTCTAACAGACCTGAGTGACAATGCCCTGACGCAGCCCATGCTCCATCTTCATCAAAGCTTTTATTTAAATGAAGGCTTATCCACTGATCCATCAAGGTGTTACCGGGTCCGGTATCAAACCCTTTAGGTGGCGAAGCATCTTGTTTTGGCGCAAGCAGTGAAACGTTTGCTATGCCGCCAATGTTAACGAGTGCCCGGTGTTTATCATCACTGGCAAATACTGCATTGTGAAAAGCGGGCACTAAGGGAGCACCCTGACCACCAAGGGCTATATCTTTGCGCCTAAAGTCGGCAATAACATCAATGCCGGTAAGAACAGCGATGGTATTAGGATCGCCTATCTGACAGGTGAAGCCGCGTATGGATGATTCTGCAAAGTGTGCTGACAATACATCGGAATTTGGGTGGTGACGTATGGTTTGGCCGTGCGAGCCAATAGCCGTAATATCCGAAGGATGTAGGTTGTTTTTCTCAATCAGCGCTAAGGTGACCTTTGCAAAGGTTTCAGCAACCAGTCTATCAGCGATGGCCAAACTATTAAGTTCATCAGGACCTTCACTACAAAGTGCATTGAGTGCAGTAAGTAATTCGGCAGAATAAGGAATTGAATGGGCGGCGAGGGTGGTGCAAGACGTTTGCGAGATGTCGCACAGGACGGCGTCGACGCCGTCCATGCTAGTACCTGACATCAGGCCAATATATTTTGCCATTTAGTCGTCGCTATTTCATTGCAAGCATAATGCGCTTGTTATTATCTAGCTGCTCTTGGCGTATTGCGGCAATTTCCATAAANCTTTCTNTCTCTTCCTTAGCAATAGGAAGCGCCTTCGGTAGCTCNACCGTACGAGGGTTTCGGTGAACACCATCCACTAAGAACTCNTAGTGAAGATGGGCGCCAGTAACCATNCCTGAACTACCTAAATAGCCCACGGTTTGGCCTTGCTTAACCGTATCTCCTACCTTNACTGCACGCTTTTTAAAGTGAAGATATTTGGTNGTGTATTTCTCGCCATGCTGAATGAATACATGGTGACCGTTATATTTATCGTATCCGGCTTTAATTACCTTACCGTCACCCGCAGCCATAATTGGCGTACCAACCGCAGCAACATAATCTGTACCGCGGTGCGCTTTCCAACGCTTTTGCACGGGGTGGAAGCGAGCTTTTGTGAAGTTAGAGCTTACATATCTAAAATTCACCGGCGCACGTAAGAAGCTCTTACGCATACTGCGCCCTTCAGGCGTGTAGTATGTGCCATCTTCGTGAAGAATAGCGCTAAAATGCTCGCCTTGGTTGGTAAACTCCGCTGCAACGATGTCGCCGTAACCGACAAATTCACCGTCGATGTATTGCTCTTCGAATACTACGTTGAACGTATCGCCAGAACGGATCTCAATGGCGAAGTCGATATCCCAGCCGAAAATACCCGCCAAATTCATAATTTGGTTGCTGGTTAAGCCTGCATCACTGGCGGCGTTCCAAAAGCTTGAGTGAATTTCACCTTGGGCGAAGTTGTAGCGAATGTCTACATCTCGCTTTTCAAGCTCAGCGGTTAAGGCGCTGTTCTCATCCGACGATTCTGGACGTACAAACAGGGTTTCAGTCGAAGACAATTTGTACTTTAGCTCGCCGAAGCTGCCGTCTTTATTCGCTTTAAACGATAGTTCATCGCCGGGCAATAAAGTAACCAGCGTTTTTGTTAGCTCTCCTGCCTGCGTTACGTTATATACGTCACGCGAAGTGAAGCCAGCACGCTTAAAAAGCTTTGCTAATGTATCGCCACTGCGCACCTTGTACGTCTGCCATGAAGATTCTTCTTCACCAGAAAATACGTTGGTTGACGGCGCAATATGAAGCTCCACCGGATAGCGGACACCCGCATCCAGAATGTGTGCTTCTTGATGGCGACTGGCTTCTACTGGTTCACTTGGAAAAAGAATAAGCCCACCCAGAAATAAGCTAGCTACTGCTAACCCAGTTCTGTGCTGTTTCGGTAATTTTTTAAATAAATTGAGCGCTTTAGAAGCGTCTAATTTCTTTCTCATACTACTGCCCACCTGAGAAATGTTATGTGCACAACACTATTTCACATACGTTGCTTAAAAATGCAACTTTTCTCATTATATTGTTAGCGCAAATTGTTACACCCAATAGCTCTTATCATGAAGACTATTTCTTGAGTTTACTGAATACAGTCCACGTTAATTCAGCACTCTATTTCCACGTTAAAAGCTGTTGGGTTTAACAACATGACTGTTTGTAATCCGTTTTTTGACGCGCAAACCTTTTAATGGTTCCGTTGTACGCGTAAAATGCCCGCCAATATTGAATATACAGTTTTTTTAAGAGTGTGACGTACAAATGAAAGATTGGCAAACAGCGCTAGCTGAGATTAAACGGGGCGTTGATGAAATACTCCCCGAAGAGGATTTAATTGAAAAACTAAAATCCGGCAAAACCCTAACCATCAAAGCGGGTTTTGATCCAACTGCGCCTGATCTGCATCTTGGTCACACTGTGTTGATCAACAAGTTGCGTACATTCCAGCAACTAGGCCACAAAGTTGTTTTTCTTATTGGCGATTTTACTGGCCTAATTGGCGATCCTACAGGTAAAAATGTAACACGCAAGCCTTTAAGTAAAGAACAGGTATTAGAGAACGCGAAAACGTATCAAGAACAGGTGTTCAAGATCCTTGATGAAGATAAAACGGAAATACGTTTTAACTCAGAGTGGATGGACGACCTTGGTGCGGCGGGCATGATCAAACTTGCTGCAAGTCAGACGGTTGCTCGTATGCTAGAGCGCGATGACTTTAAAAAGCGTTATAACAACGGTCAGCCAATTGCTATTCACGAGTTTCTGTATCCGTTAGTGCAAGGTTGGGATTCTGTTGCGCTAGAGTCAGACGTTGAATTAGGTGGTACTGATCAGCGCTTTAACTTGCTAATGGGTCGTGAGCTTCAAAAAGAGCAAGGCCAAAAGCAGCAATCTATTGTAATGGTTCCGCTTCTAGAAGGTCTAGACGGCGTTCAGAAGATGTCTAAGTCTTTGAACAACTACATTGGTATTACAGATGCGCCAAACGATATGTTTGGTAAAGTGATGTCTATTTCTGATGATTTGATGTGGCGTTACTATGACCTTCTAAGCTTCCGACCGCTAGAAGAGATTGCTGAGCTTAAAACTCGCGTTGCTAACGGTGAAAACCCACGTGATATTAAAATCATGCTGGCGAAAGAAATTATTGCACGCTTCCATGACGACGCAGCGGCAGAAGGCGCGCATCAGGACTTTATTCAACGTTTCCAGAAAAACGCTATTCCTGACGACATGCCCGAGCTTGAAATTGCATTGAAGCGATGAAGGTATTGCCATTGGTAATTTGTTGAAAGAAGCTAACCTTGTAGGTTCGACTTCAGATGCTATGCGCATGATTAAGCAAGGCGCAGTTAAAATTAACGGCGATAAAGTGGAAGACACCCGCTTAGTAATCACCGAAAAAGGTGAAAACGTGTATCAGGTGGGTAAACGCAAGTTTGCGCGTATTACGCTAGCCTAATGTTTTTCAGATAGTTTTCGAAAGCCCGCTTAGTTAAGCGGGCTTTTTTTTGCCTGAAATATAAGTACTAGTGGATAGTAGGGCGATCATTTTTTTAGAAGGCCCTAACTACTCATACAAAGTTAAGCATCAAGCCAAATTTGAAAGTGGGGGATATTGGCTTTAACGTTTATAAGTAATTGTCGTTAAACGTTTTTTTATTTTTCTTACTTTTTTTTGAAAAAGTTTGTCAGGATTTTGCAATCGCTATCGTCTATAGGGGAAAAATCAATCAATGAACCCAACTGTACGATAAGCAGTTAACGCGTAGCAGGCTGGGATGAAACAACAGTGAAACTCAATACTAACGCTTACGCAATGCAAAGGATAAAAACATGACAACGGTAACTTCAACTCGTGCAACATACCATCAAGCTAACAAGAGCCTTCCTGCGAAGGAAGCGTTCACATGGCTGAAAGAGGGTTGGCAGCTTTTTGTAAAAGCGCCTTTTAAATTAATGGGGCTTTCTTTTGTTACCTTATTAGCCGCGGGGCTCATTCAAGCGCTAGCAGGGCCAATTGGCTTAAGCATATCTAAATGGGTAGGTCCGCTTCTGGCTGCCGTGATGTGGCTGGCCATTGCCAACTTAGCAGAAAATAACAAGGTGAGATTGTCGGGCGGAACCCTGCGCTCATGGACAAATGTTGCCTTGTGGAGTTTGACCGGACCAGTAATCGCGTGGATCCAATTTCAAATTGGCGCTATGTTAATGGGCGCAGATTCAGTGGCGGCGTTAGCAAATGGTGTTGTAGTAGATGTACCCGCTTGGAAGGTCGGGCTAATGATGGGCTCGGCAACACCAATAAATTTACTGCTTTTATTTGTACCTATGTTGCTTATTTTAAAACATCGCTCAATCCCAGCATCTTTTACAAATAGTATTGCTGCAGTAGTGGGCGCTTATAAGCCGATGTTGATAATAGGTGCCCTGATTTTCTTAACAGTTGCACTTGCGCCCTATACTTTCGCATTGTCGGGATTAGTGTTTGGCCCTATTGTTTCATGTATGTGCTTTGTTGCTTACCAGCGCTTATTTCGCTAATCAGCTAGGAAGCGTAATTCAACAGCTCACTTAAAGCGTGGAATTAAAAAATAATAAAAATGGAAATGCAGTGAAAGAAACCATTCAAATAGAAAAACTGCTTAGTGAATACGCGCCGCTCATGGCGCGTATTGCGACAACATTTGAGGCTAATAAATCACTTCAAGATGAGCTGATACAAGAAATGTCACTGGCGGTTTGGCGCGCTTTTGAAGGAGCTTCAAAAGACAGTGGTAGCGGCTTTCGCGGTGAGGCAAGTGTGAAAACGTTTGTGGCCAAAGTAGCGCATAACAAGGCGGTCGATCACGTGATTAAAGAGCAGCGGCGTCAAGAGTTTAACCATGACGGCGAATTTGATTCTTCTCACACAACCAGCGCCAGCTCATCTCGGGATGCCACGTTACAAGAGAATGCGATGGATCTTTTGACAGGCTTACGTCAACTAGAAATAAAGTACAGACAGGTACTGGCTTTGTTATTAGAAGGTTTTAGTCAGCTGGAAATAGCCAATATGTTAGGTATCAAAGAGAGTGCCGTTGCTAAGCGAGTAAGCCGCGCCCGCCAACAGCTAACGCAGATAATGGAGCAACAGCCTTGAGCGATAACAAAAAAGCCTTGAGCGAAGATAAAAAAGCCTTGAGCGATAACAAAAGAGCCTTGAGCGAAGAAAAATTAAGTATGGCCGAGAGCAGCACGCAAATGAACGAATTAGATAAGCAACTCGCTCAGTGGCAAAGTGCCTACAAGGATGCAACCCCTTCAGTAGATACAGATGCACTGATAAAGGAAACCAAGAGCGCAAGATTTAAACTTAAACTAAAAGGTGCCGTTGATTTGGTGCTCGGGCTAGCGGTTTCTGTGTGGTGTTTAACTTTGGTGTTGTTCGAGCCACTTAGCACGTATCAATTTTTGCTTTTCATGGTACTCACACCTATTCCCGCCGCTTTCGGGGCATGGGGATATTGGGTAAGGCAAAAACAGTGGAAGGTCCAGACGTTAGACGTTCAGTCAATGTTGGCGTTTAAACAAAACCAATTAAGACAGCAATTACATTACTGGAAAATTAGCCTCTATGGATGCTTAGCTTTGTGGTGTGGATTGCTGGCACT
>JGI11931J13222_1000115_pt1 | contig 9768 bp, 10 predicted proteins | sample DeeseametaMP0204_FD_13222 | JGI IMG/M metagenome (IMG submission 13222) | reverse complement strand
GGGATAAAAAAAGAAGGGAACAGCGTGAGTTAACCAAAATTCGGAGAAGCCAAAAAGATTTAAAAACATACCTTACGGAAAAACAGGTAGGTGTAAAACAGTTAGAAGCAATCATAACCAAAATTCGAGAAGATATTGACCGAGTAGAAAGGGAAGAGCGAATTCGAAGACAGCAACGGGCTCTCAAAGCAAAAGAATTTCCCAAATTAAAAGGGCAATTGGCCTGGCCTGCTGAGGGAAGGGTGATAACAAAATTTGGACGTCAATGGAATCCAAAACTAAAAACAACCACAGAAAATCCGGGGATTGATATTAAAGGTAAACCAGGATCGGAAGTCCGGGTAGTTTTAGGTGGAATTGTGACCACAATAACTTTTATCCGAGGGTTTGGCACTACAATTATTGTGGATCATGGGAATGGTTTTTATACTGTTTATAGCCATGTGACCAATATAGAAATAAATGAAGATAGTGAAGTACGAGGCGGTGATGTGATTGCCTATATGGGAGATTCAGGTTCCATCAATGGATCTCAACTGCATTTTGAAGTATGGGGAGAAGGAAAAATACTAGATCCAGAAAAATGGCTACAGAAAAAATAATTTTTAAAAATTATCAACCCTTGGTTTGGGAGAGGTTTCTCAGGGCGAAATCCAACCGACGTGTTGGAAGTGCGTATTTATTTACGGGGCCAAGAGGTTGTGGTAAAGAATGGGGTGCTATCGAATTTGCAAAACTATTGAATTGCGAATCGCAGGATGCGGCGCCATGCAATCATTGTCCTTCATGCACAAAATTTGCATCTCTTCAGCACCCCAATATGAAACTTATTGTACCGCTGCCAGGGGGAAATAAATCAAACCAAAGTTTAAATCCACTGGACAGCCTTAAAAAGGAAGATTTTGAATATTTGACTGAAGCAATAAAAATTAAAGCTACGGAGCCATTCTATAAAATTCAAGTTCCGGCAGCACGACGCATTACCATTAATTCTGTTCGAGAATTACGCCGGTCTATCTATCTTAAGTCTCTTTCTAATGGTCGGAAAGTTGTCATCATTTTTGATGCTCATTTATTATCAGAAGGAATGGGTGAATCAGCCAATGCACTATTAAAAATTTTGGAAGAACCGCCTCCAAATACATCTCTTATATTGGTGACGGACAAAAAGTCAGCCTTATTACCCACAGTCATCAGCCGGTGTCAACCTATTATTTTTTCTGCTTTAAGTCTTGAAAATATTAGAATGATTATGGAGAACGATGGTATTGATAATACACTGGCCGCGCAAGCGGCGATTGTTGCAGGTGGGAATGTTCATTTGGCCAAAGAAATCGCCAATCATTCAACCAATGATATTTTAGCTGAAGCTGAGGCATTGGCTAAATCAATGACTCGGGTGGATGAAAAAGGCTGGCGAGATTTTATAAACACTAATGCCATGATAGCTAGTCGAAAACCAGAAGAGTTTAAGTTTAATATATATTTACTCCAGCTCTGGTTTCATCAAGCATATAGAATGAAAACAGAGGACAATACAAACCAACTCTTACCGGAGATAACCAAATCTATAGAAAAATTTAATGAAATCTATCCTAAAGCTAATTTAGCAGAAATTAATAAAGTTTTGGAAGAAACGACCGAATCACTGGTTCGCAATTTGTACATACCCTTAACTTTGACTAACCTGTTAATTACGATTCAGGAACTTTTAAAAGGCAAAATACCCATAACTGTAGTATGAACACATTTTATCTCACAACACCCATCTATTATGTAAATGATAAACCGCATATTGGACATGCTTATACAACCATCCTTGCCGATGTCCTGACACGGTTCCATCGGAAGACAGGTGAGGATGTCTTTTTTCTTACCGGCCTAGATGAACATGGTCAAAAGGTGCAGCAAGCTGCAGAAAATCGAGGTGTGGATCCAATAGATCACTGCGATGAAATGGCTCCGAGATTTCTCGAATTATGGAAAAAACTTCATATTCAGAATGATGATTTTATCCGTACGACTGAAAAACGGCATGTGGCTGTGGTTCAAAAAATCCTTCAAGACGTTTTCGATAGTGGTGATATTTATGAAGACGAATACGAAGGCCTTTATTCTATATCGGAAGAAAGATTTATTACAGAGAAAGAAGCGGAGTCCGGCGATTTTAGAGATATTAAGAAAATAAAGGAAAAGAATTATTTCTTTAAAATGTCACAATATCAACAACCTCTGATTGATCATATAAACGAAAATCCAAAATTCATTCAACCGGAACATCGAAAAAATGAAGTTCTGGGATTTTTGAAAAAACCATTAGGGGATCTATGTATTTCACGCCCGAAATCCCGGTTAAACTGGGGGATTGAATTACCCTTTGATTCGAATTATGTGACCTATGTTTGGTTTGATGCCTTGATTAATTATATTACAGCAGTGGGTTACAATGTGGATGAGGATAGTTTCAACAAATATTGGCCAGCCAATTATCATTTGATTGGTAAAGATATTTTGACCACACATTCCGTCTATTGGCCAACCATGTTAATGTCGGCGAAATTGTCGCTGCCCCTGGGCATTTTTGCACATGGATGGTGGCTCAGCGGTGAATCCAAAATGAGTAAATCATTGGGCAATGTGGTGGATCCTCTTGGACTCATCGAAGAATATGGCGTGGATCCGGTACGGTATTATCTCATGCGTGAAATGGTTTTGGGGCAGGATGCCAATTTCACCATGGCATCCTTTATCAAGCGCTATAATAGCGATCTTGCAAACGATTTTGGAAATTTATTGAGCCGTGTTTCAAACCTTTTGAAGAAGTTTTTTAATGGAAAAATTCCCATGGATGAAGATAATTCTCCTGAAGGGATGGTTATCAAAGAAAATGGGATTAAGGTGGTGTCAGATGTGTGGAATCACATTGAATCCATGCGGGTGAGTGAAGCCATTGAAACAACACTTCAGTATATCCGTAGCGTGAATAAGTATATGGAAACAATGGCGCCCTGGAAATTGGCTAAATCCGATAAAGACGCAGCTGGAAAGGTTCTTTTTACTGCAGCGGAAGCATTGCGAATTAGCGCAGTATTGTTGGCACCGGTTATGCCGAACCGAACTCAGATAGTTTTAGAAACATTTAACGCTGCCGGGTCCAGTTTGGGATGGGGTGGATTAACACCGGGAAAGAGTCTCAACAAGCATGATGTTCTATTTCCGAGGATCGATGTTAAAAAACCGGAAAAACCCAGCCAATCTAATGGTAAGAAAACTGAGCCAAATAATGTAATCACATTTGATGAATTCCAAAATGTTGAGCTCAAAACAGCGAAAGTGTTGGAAGCTAAAAAAGTAGAGGGTGCTGATAAATTATTAAAGCTTCAGATTGAGGTTGGAGATGAAAAAAGACAAATTATTTCTGGGATTGCCCAACACTATTCAACGGAGAACCTTATCGGTAAAATGATTGTAGTTGTGACAAATTTGAAACCGGCGACCATTTTTGGTTTGGAGTCCTATGGTATGTTGTTGGCAGCAAAAAAAGGAAAAGATCTTACATTAATTACCATAGATGATGAGAAAGTCAAAAGTGGAATGAAAATTTATTAATGCTATCTAAGTAATTGACAACAGCATTAACAATTTAGTATAACACGGGCATCCTTATTTAAGGCGGGATTCAGCAGCAATAAAACCAAAAGCGGACCATTGATTCCCATTAACAATCATCTTGAAAAGATCCTGAGCCTTTTCTTTATTTCCATGGATGGAATAATAGTTGCCAAGGCCAAATGCGAGTGTGGTGTTATTTAATGATTGACCCATTATTATTTCATTTCTCAATATAGCGGGATCAACTTTACCCTGATGAATTTTCAGAATAGTATGATACGAATGGTTTTCGATTAGGCTCATATCATCATTGATTGAATTCAATAAATTAGTTGCCTTCTTATCTTTACCAAGGTGTCGATAAATAACATACAGCCAATTGGCTGCTGCCACATAACTATCGGGATTTTTAGCGACATTTAAACATTTTTCATATACATACCGTGCCTTATGATATTTCCCCTGGATATAATAAGTGAGCCCAAGATGATAATAGATATTTCCTTGAAGCGTACTGGTGGGGATGCCGAGGGCATTGGGCAGGCCATCCGGTTCTATCTTATTGGGTTTCCCGCGTGTTAGTCTTGTAGCTTTTTTNAAATCTTTTATTGCAAGATCAAAACAGCGGGAAGAAATATACCGATGGCCACGATGGCGGTAAAACCGGGCATCCTTTGGGAATTGGTCAATTCCTTTAGAATAGATCTCAATGGCATCCTCATAATTACCCAGGTAAGCCGTACGGCGGCCCAGCCAGATCAGATTATCCGCACTGGGGTCTTTAGAAAAATTTAGCTTGGCCTCCGCCAGTTTGGTTTCATAGATTACCTTCGCTTTGTCACTGATATAAATTTCAGGAATAAGTGTTTCACAGTTTTGACTCAACAGGGAAGAAAATATGGTTACCAGTATCGTAGTTAATATTTTTTTCATCTTCTTGGTTTTTCTAAAGTCTATATTAATGTATTCCTGAAAATTTTAATATTTTATCTGACGGGGTAGAAATATCAATTATCCTTTCAATCTTTACACCAGCCGAATCCATTTGAATCGTTATTTCAGATTGAGGTGGATTGGTTTCCACACATGCATAACAAAATATTTCTGCCTCAAGTCCATCACAAGAATGAATACTTTGAGTAATGATAGTCAAATTTTCTGAATGTCCAATTGGATCGTTTTTTGTTGGATCTGGTGGCAGATTTTCAGTCAGTTTATTCATTTCAATACCGATTTTTTCTTGATCCTTAATAATTAATCCTGTTTTTAGATTACCACAATTTACCTCAATAACTTCATTGCGAACGGAATCATCGCAAACAGAAATAAAGAATGGCAGCATAAAAAATACAATTTTTGATCTGAATTTATAGAATCTCAAATTTTAAGCAGTGGTTAATTGGTGGGATTTTGGCTCGGCTTTTAAAAAATAAATGGTCATACCTAAAGATAAGAACAAATAAACACCGATGATGATTGCAGGTTTTCCTTCGGTTCCAAACCATGAAAATTCTTGGAGCCACATAAATCCAACACCCAACATAAATTTTATTCCTTCTGAATAAATGGCATATTTTTTACCATCCAATAATGATGTATATGCAAAGACATTGATAATTAAAAATAATGCGTACAAAAATATTAAGGTCGGTTCGACCCGTGTGCTTACCATGAACAAATGAAACATAAATCCAAAAGTAATAAACATTTGTAACCATGCCCATCTGATGAGAATAGGTGAATTCACCGTCTTGTATTTGATTTGTTCAAATGGCTTCTCAATTGTTTTAACCGGGTAATTTTTAGCCACATCTTCCGGTCGCCAGCCTGTTGGCATAAACCAGATTCGGATTTTATCCCACCATTTTTCTGTATGGAACGCATCCTGAATCAATTGCCAAAGATGTTTAAAATTTATGATAATGGGATTCCATGTATCTGCAGGGCGGAGGATGCCATAAACTGGTTTTACATTAGCCAACTCCGGTTGGAAGGTGCCAAAAAGTTTATCCCAAATAATGAAGATTGCACTGTAATTCTTATCCAAATATTCTGGATTAATACCATGATGAACGCGATGGTGGGAAGGTGTAACAATTACTTTTTCCAGCCACCCCATTTTGTCAATCAAACGGGTGTGATACCAAAATTGGAGGAATAAATGGATGGGTCCGAGAACCGAAAAGATGGAAGCAGGGATCCCAAGTAGTGCGGCGGGAATCATCAGTATCGCCCCAAATTTGACCGTGTCAGAAATAGATTGCCGAAGGGCACAAGCCAAGTTGAATTCTTCGCTGCTGTGATGAATAATATGCCGATTCCAAAAAATATTGACACGGTGATTTAAGCGGTGGAGCCAATATTCCGTAAAATCCTCCACAAAAAAAGCAACGACCACTGCTGCCCAAACCGGCTCCAGATTATAAAGGGTTATATGGTCCACCAGCCATGAATAACTGATAATTATAAAACCATATTTGAGTCCATCCCGGACTGTATTGGTGATACCTGAACTTAAACTGGAAATCATGTCTGAAGGATTGTTCACCTGTATTTTCATTCTTTTGGCCACGATCATTTCAATTCCAATCAAAACGGAAAAAACAGGAATGGCAACCATGAGGGATGAAATGTAATAATTCATTATGTCACTGAATTCAACGCGATCCGATTTCCTTCACTATCTAAGAACAAGGACATGAAACCGTGTTCTTCAGAAATTGGTTTTTTGGTTTGAAGGACTTCACCGCCTGCTGATTCAACTTTATCCAAGTTTGGATTTGCATCCAAGTAGATAACCAACCCGGCAGGTCCCGGTGTATAATCTTCACCAAAACAAATAGCATCCCCAGCCCCACTATGGGGAAAAATACCCATTTTTAACGCTCCTGCTTCAACGGAATCAATTTTCATGTTATAAATGGTTTCATAAAAAGTTTTTGCCCTGTCAAAATTACTTACAGGTATTCCGAACCAATGAGTCCAGGATCGGTTTATTGCTTCAGCCATAAAAGTTCCTAATGGTTAATCCTTTATTCCTCCTATAAAAGAGGTTTATCTTCACATTCTAATTTAAGAATAAAAAATACCAATATGCTCACCGATACCCATTGCCACTTATTTTATGAAGATTTAAAAAATGATATAAATGGTGTGCTAAAGCGTGCAAATGATTTAGATGTAAACCGATTTATTTGCGTAGCCACAAATTTAGATGATGCTCGAGAATGTCTATCCCTTGCAGAAAACTACAATAATATTTTTGCTTCTGTTGGCGTACATCCCCACGATACAAAAGATGCTCCCAATGATTATATCGATCAAATTTACGATCTCATGACATTTGATTCTATGGTGGCCCTCGGGGAAATGGGACTCGATTATTTCCGGAATATTTCCGATCCGATTATCCAACAAAAAGTGTTTCGAGAACAAATGGAAGTAGCAAAGGATCTTCATTACCCGGTCATTTTTCATAATCGGGATGCGGATGCGGATGTGATTCAAGTGTTGGCAGATTATCCGGACGTAATCGGTGTTGCCCATTGTTTTTCCAGCAATCTGGAAACGGCCAATGCCTTCCTTGAAATGGGGTATTATATTTCTTTCTCTGGGAATCTTACATTTAAAAATAGCCATTTGCCAGACGTCGCCAAGGAAATACCTTTGGATAAAGTTCTTGTTGAAACAGATTCGCCTTATTTAAGTCCCGAACCTTTTCGTGGCAAACCCAATGAGCCGGGCCGAACGAGATATGTGGCTGAAAAATTGGCGGAAATTCATAGAATCCCATTTGAAGAAATAGCCAAACAAACATCACAAAACGCTTCAGAACTTTTTGGTTTTTCTAACTTGTCAGACTGAGTTTAAAGAAGGGTAAGTTGAATCTAACGATGATAAAATTAGATCAAATAAACACAACATATTCATCCTCCAACCCTACCCTATTGCTACGACAAGTAAGTTTTGTGTTCCCCACGAAATGGATGAAAGAATTAAGAGCGTTTATTTTTCCTCTGTGTCTCAGCGTCCTTCCATTTTGAGAAAAGCCCACCCATTCCGCAAAAAGTGGGGACAAAACTTTCTCACCGACACCAACCTCTTAAATCGCATTGTTCGCACTGTAGATCCCCAAAAGAGTGATTCAATATTAGAGATCGGCCCCGGAGATGGCTCCCTCACAGAAAAAATATTTCCAAATGTAAGAGAAATGGCCGCCATTGAGATTGATCCATTGCTCATTAAACACCTTTCAATTCGGTCGGATCTTGAGGGGCTGCAAATCATTCATGGTGATGTATTACTTCAGGATATTGAAAAAATCCCTATATCAAATCCAGTTCGAATCATTGGCAACATCCCATATAACATTACCTCGCCCATAATTATTTGGCTCATTGAGCAATTGGATTATTGGGATGATGCATTCATTATGATGCAAAAAGAGGTTGGGGAACGGCTGACGGCAAAGGTTGGGACAAAAAATTATAGTCGTTTATCTGTGGTGGTTGGGGTATATCTAAATATGGAATTGTGTTTCACCATTCCACCAGATGTTTTTTATCCAAAGCCTAAAGTGGATTCTGCTATCATTAAGTTTACAAAAAAACCCAACCCAATTGTGCCAGATGAACAGTATGTGAAATTCAATAAAATTGTAAAAGCAGCTTTTTCAAAGCGTAGAAAAATGCTCCGGAATTCTTTAGCTGGGTTTGATATACCAAAAGAAATAAAGTCCGAAATTGACTTCACCCGACGACCCGAGACATTAACAATCCAAGAGTTTGCGAAACTATTGACATAATAATTAGTTATATGTACTTCTTGGGTAGCATATATTATTTAGTTTAAATTACTGAGCTTTTCCCTCAACAAAAACGAGGTTTTAAAACATGGCCAAAGCAGGTAGACCCATTAATGAATCCAACCGTAGTCTAAGTCAGTACTTAGAAGAGATCGGTAAATACGAACCACTTCATCCTTCCCGAGAGGTAGAATTGGCAATAGCCATTAAAAAAGGGAATCGATTGGCAATGAAGGAATTGGTGGAAGCTAACCTTCGTTTTGTTGTATCAGTGGCAAAAGATTACCAAGGCCAGGGACTTCCTTTGACAGATCTAATCAATGAAGGCAATATGGGCCTAATGAAGGCCGCCGGCCGTTTTGATGAAACGCGTGGATTCAAATTTATTTCATATGCTGTGTGGTGGATTAGACAATCCATTTTACAAGCCTTGGCAGAACATTCAAGAATTGTGCGCTTGCCATTAAACAGGGTTGGGACGATTTCAAAAATTACCAAACAAGCCGAAAGATTGGAATCTGAAATAGAACGATCACCAAATGAAGAAGAAATCGGACGGAATCTGGAGATGACCAGTGACGAAGTGATTGATGCTATGCGGATTTCTCGGAGACATCATTCCTTGAATGCGCCATTTCGAGATGGGGATAAAAATTCTCTTATTGATGTAATTAAGGACGATGGACAAATTCATCCTGATGAACCGCTAATGGCGGAATCGCTGAAGGATGAAATTCGTCAATCATTAGATACATTAAAAGCACGGGAATGTCAAGTGATCAAAATGTATTTTGGTATTGATCGTGACTACGCTCTCACACTGAATGAAATTGGTGAAGAATTTAGTTTAACTAGGGAGCGGGTTCGCCAAATTAAAGAAAAGGCGATTCGACGTTTACGTCACCGATCCAGAAGTAAATCTTTAAGAACATATTTAGGCTGATCGAGAGGAGGTGAAATAGATCATGGTTGAAGTAACCGTAAAAAGCGGGGAACAACTCGAACGGGCACTGCGCCGCTTCAAAAAAAAGTGGGAACGTGCCGGTGTGTTACGAGAAGTCAAACGAAAATCATTCTATATTAAACCAAGCGATGAGCAGCGGGCTGCGCGGAAAAAAGCAGTACGTAGACGATTGCGTTTTGCAAGGTACGAAAAGATATTATAGTTCATTTTATCAAATTGACCTATTTTATGAAAAAGGTTCGGTATTTTACCGAACCTTTTTCATTGTTTTAAGGAATTTATTATGATTATTCGAAGCATATCTGGTGTACGAGGGCATATTGATTCACATCTATCTTCTGAAAAAATAAAAGCATATGCCCGGGCGTTTCATACCCATATAGATCAA
>JGI11931J13222_1000112_pt1 | contig 9838 bp, 5 predicted proteins | sample DeeseametaMP0204_FD_13222 | JGI IMG/M metagenome (IMG submission 13222) | reverse complement strand
GTTGAAAACGGAAACGTATTTGCTGAGTCTAGCGTTGAACTTGATAGCAGCGAAGTTAACGGTACCGTAACGCTTAACGACGTTAACAATTACACCGCTATCAATGGTTCGACAGCAACATCTGTTGAACAGGGCAGCGTGAGTAAGGCTAACGTTAACAATATCGACTTTAATGCTATTGCTGCCGAAGTAACAGCGCAGTCTCAGGAGTTTGCGTCAATGTCGGTGAATGGCACAACAACATTGTCGTGCACTGACGCTAACGATTCGGATCAAGCGGTTGCTTGTACCGACGCTAGCAAGGATGTATTAAATACCATTACCTTCTCTGGCTCTGATGATATCAATATCTACAATATTGACGCTAGTTGGTTCAGCGCTGCTGATAAAGGCATTGTTTACGATTTCTCAACCACCAGCTACAACATCATCAATGTGTACGGTGAATCAGTTGAGTTATTTAACACTGGCTTCTTTAATACGGCCTTTACGCAGGAAAATGAATATTTCAGAGAAAATGGCCAGTACAGAGACAATGACAACAATGTAGGTCAGCGTCATGATGGCCTTTATACCAACAACATCTTGTTTAACTTTGTTGATGCTGATTTTCTTACACTACATAGTGTGGGTGTTAAAGGTAGTGTACTGGCGCCATATGCAGAGCTAAGTTTCTACAATGGTCATGTAGACGGTAATGTCATTGCTAATAGATTGGTCACTCCGTTGGTGCAACTGATTAATGACGACGGCGAAACCTACAATGCGCCAACAGGCCAAGTAAATAACTATCAGTTCGGCGCTATCAACGTAAGTGAACCTGCATCAATTGCTCTTTTATTTGGCGCTGGATGTTTCATGCTAGCTAGACGTAGAAAAGCGAATTAACGCTTTAAAAAGAGAGTGAATCTTCAGGCAAAAGCGGCTTTATAGTGCAAAGCCGCTTAATCTTGGCGAAGACAGCAAAAGCTCATCGCTTGTTACACCAGCACCTCGCCCTTCTCGCCACCTTATCTGAATACCCGCTTCAAATGCTTGGTACTCAACCGCAAATGCTTTTCCTATATACCCAGCCACAATCCAGTTGTGATTGATTCGATACTGACCTTCAGCCATAAAATTTCCGCTTAAACCCGTATCTGAGCTTTCACCAAGGGTCGCGTTCTCGTCTGCCGTAGGAAATGCACCTCCAATCGGAAAGCGCAGATCATCGTCTTGTTCAACACGTGAAAGCGCAAGTGAACTTCGAAGTTTAACTTGCCAGTTTAGCGCCTCAAGCGTTAACAGCTCTGAATAGCCCCCGATGCTGACAAACTGACTGGGGCTAAAGTAGCCACCATTGCCGACCGTAAAGCCGCTTAAATTTTTACCGTAGCTTGTATAGCTCAAGAATGGCCCTACGCGCCAATAATCAAGCATGGGAGATATCATGGTAGCAATATCGTAACTCACATCACCCCGTAGAGAGAGTGCGCTATTATCGGCAACCTGCTCGCCTTCTAAGCGACTAACCTGAGCAGTACCTGCAACAGACCAGTTGTCGGCCACTGCATGCGCTACTAACCCTCTTATGCCACTTTCTATCACGTAGCCCCAAGGTTTCGCGTGATCAGCATTGAAGGTTCCGGTTTGGCTTAATAAGCTGTCTTCTTTTGCCTTTCTAAATAAGGTTGCAGCTACCGTTGTACTGGTAAGAAATTTGGTTGCAGATATCTGCCCCGTTACTTTAGCGCCAACGGGTTGATCGAACATGGCATATTCAAGGTTAGCGTAAAAATTGAAATCAGGTGCCTGATAATGCGCTTCGGCGCGAAGCCCCTTATCTTCAAAGCCGCTTATTCCCGAAAATGCTCCACTCAATTGGTCGTTACCAAACCAGTCACCAACTTGAGGACTACCGCTGTAGAATTGCTTATAGTCGAGTGATACTTGCCACAGCCAGTTTTCATAACCGCTGCCAATACCAATATATTGCGACAGAACATCGAAATTACCGAGTCCCTCACTTCCGCTTCGACTGCGAGTATTAATACCGTAGACTGCACTTAGGCCATCTTTAGTTTGTGCTGTAACTCCCCGCGCATCGCGATTTTGATAGGCTAGCCAAAACTGTTTTCTGGGCCAGGCGTTACGTGTGGTGCGTTCTTGCAATATGCTTTTTACCGCACTGTATCTCAGCGACAATCGGTTCAGTGTGGCTTCGTCGTCTTGATTAATTGTAACCAATTCATTGGCAATTACCGCATCGGTTGGCGTCTTCGCGAGCACTCGCTCGAACGCCGCGGTGGCGGTTGTGGTGTCTTGTATCTCTTTAGCAGCCCACCCAATTAGTGCTTGCTCATCTACACTTAACGGTCTCAAACGGGCGAGTGCTTCGCCTGACTCAATACTTTGCTTGTAGCGCCGTGTATCGTAAAACTGAGCCTGTCGGCTAGCCAGACCATCAGCACAGCGTCGAATGAAAACCTCAGTATTGACACTACATGCTAGGTCGAACGCGCTTTGCTTGGCCGTGTCGCTGCTTTGCGCGCTAAGTGACAAATACCTGCCTTCATTATCGTTCACCAAACTAAATAGCGCGTCGGCAAAGTCGTAATTTTTCAAGTCGTATTGTTGCCATGCCGCGCCCTGCAGCACTTCTTTCACGTAGCCGCTGTTATCAGATTTGAGAAATTGCTCCAGCGTTGTCGTATCGCGCAAAGACAATGCCTGCTGTAGCTTAATACCAGTGACACTGTTAAGGCCTTGTTGAGCGGATTGTTTATCGATATCCCGAACTGCCGATTGTTGAGCCTGAGAGAACTGCTGCGTTGCCATTTCTAACATGCCTTTATCAATGGCCGTCCAACCCATAAGCAAGTAAAAATCAGTTCGCTTAATTTGATTGCTCAATGCAATAAGCGTTTCTACTTTTTGCTTCGACGTATTTGCTCTGGCTTTCGGCGTTAACTGAGCAAATTGTTCGAGCGGGAGGGCTTTAGAAGCGGGCTTATCTGGCTGCTTTTTTAAAGCCTGAAGCGATTCTCTTGGCTCTGAAACTACAGGCTTGTTAGTACCTTTTAAGCGGCCGTTTATTCTGTTTAGTTCGGTTTCGACTTCTTGTGGCACCTGCCACGTAGGGTAACGAGCTTTTAAACGCGTAAACTCTTCATTGGCTTGCTGAATCTGTCGCTCATTAATATGGTACCAAAGCCCTGTTAAATCCGGCTGATCTTGTTGTGCAGGTAATATACCCAGATCTTTTTCTTTGTACGTTGTTTTAGCTTGTCCGTATGCCTGCACCGACACAAGTGACGTGGCCAAAGCGCCTAGTGCCAGATACAAAGACGTGCGAGTAAACCGAGTTTTCACGATGCGTTATCCAAAACTGCTAGCATAGAAAGCAGCGTTAAACTTGCCGAGTAATAATCCATGTTTCGATTGATCTCAGGCCACTCTGGCCTTTGCTTTTCTTCTGATTTCATCAAGCTGTTTACGGCCATCTGCACTGAACGCATTCCCTTAGACATTTCGTACTCAGCGGTTTCCTCGTTTAACAGGTTGATGGTAGCTGGCGTAGGCGTTATCGCCCACCATGCATTGTAGGGGGAAAGTAGCTTCTCAGTTAATCTAGCGTTTTGGCGAAAACGTGGGGACCATGCTAGCTGAAGCGGTATACGGATCGCATTAAAACCAAACTCAGGCGATATCACATTATCTAAACTTAACGCACCAATCTTACTGTTATCGGACTCAGTACTATTAGGGGTGAAACGCACCCAATCACTGGGCAATTGGTAGGTAGAAAACTGCATATTCGACAGCAAGATCAAGCCCGACTCGAACAGGCTTTCCCAACGTGACGGAGTATCCGACAGCGAAGACAGGTCAGTTATGGCGGGAAAAACCCAATAGGACAGATTTAGCTGAAGGCTGCTATTTCCTGTTTGGTCAGATGCAAATCCGTATTCCCCTGGCAAGAGCACTACACTGTTATTATTCACCACCAGAAGTTTCTGCTCTACAGCACGTACAATATTCCTGGCGTCCTCCTCATACTTACCAACGCCCCACTTTTCACTTGCACGCAATAATGCCCACGCAATAAGAATCTCACCATCAGAGGCATTATTAGGGTCATCGATACAAGAAGATGAAGTATCCACACAAGGTCGGTAGCGCCAGCTAAATAGCCCGTCTTCGCGCATGAGCGTACGTTGGGTCCAGTGCCATAATGCATCAAAGGTGTCTTTGTCGTTGGCGGCGACGGCAAAGAGCATACCGTATCCTTGCCCTTCGCTGTGAGACACATCATCATTTCCTGTGTCTACCACGCGCCCGCCGTCAACAAACAATGCCTTATACGCTATGTACTGAGACTTGAATTCGCTATCTTCCTTGGTAGAGCACGACGCCAACAGGAACAAAAAACCTATCACTAGCGTCGCTTTTGTTGCGTAATGCAGCTTTACCATGAGTCTTGCACTTGTTTATTTCTGCGTTTAAGCAACAGGTAAATAAGTAGGCTTACCACAAATACAACCAATATAAAGCCTATTAACCAATACCACGGGTTGTTAGACAGCCATAGTCGTAAATGCAGCCAGCTGTCGTCGGCTTCACCCACTTCATATTTATCGCTTACCTGCATGATGAGTGATGGCGAAAGACCATCTTTCCATGCGAAGAAATCCCCTGCCATCTGCCCCCACATCGACAAACTAACCAGATCCTCGACTCTAGCTTGAAGAAGTTCCGGCGTCTGCGCTGCAACAATGAACAAGGTATCGGTTTGTGATGAAACAGGGTGTGCCTGTGCAGTAAGTACTGCTTGCTCACCTAAGTCACTTTCTTGAACGGTATGACCGTCTATGCGCATTTCTTTGAAAGACTGATCGTCAGTCAGGTTTCTTACGCGATTGTACAGATTGTTCTGTAACCGATAAGACCAGCGTTTCGTTGCCTCAATGGCCGTACTGAATTCAGACTGCTCAATATTCGTTAAGCTTTCAGGGGTACCTAGAACAATCACAGAACCTTCGGTTGTAATGTCGTTTCCAGTTGCTATTTTCACGTTCAATAAAGGCACTTGGGCTACTTGCGCTAATTTCGCTGAAAGAGTTAACGCTGTATCTAAATAGTCATCTGACGGAATAGCAATGGTTGACGATGGTGCTGACTTAAAGCGCGCAAACGGGTAAGCCGTTTCTGAAAGCAAGACGAGATTAGGTTGAACTGCCACGTTTCCTGCATCAGGTAGCTTTATTGCCGAAGAATCATCAAGCTGGAACACGAGGTGGGAACCAGGAATATCATCACAAGGCACACCTGCTAACGGCGCTCTCATGGTTACCGCAAAGTCTAAATTATTCGTCCCGCCTTTGAAGAACCGTGCAGGTATTCTTAGCTGATAGTCTCGGTAGGACTGTCCGTTAATATTATTAAGAGACAAACCGTGTACAAGTTCGTCATTCACGCTTACATTCATAACCGAACCTGGCCCAAAACCTGCGCCATACCCGAAGTCTAAGAGCAAGCTCACGCTCGCGTTTTCAGGTACATAAAAATCTGCAGGCAATCTGAATGACACCCGTTTGGTGAAGTTCCCCTCATCCCTAAACTGAGTGGTCGCCACACCAAAGTCTTGGAATGTGTAGTGATTGTCTGGGTTCAGAATGCGATGACGCTGCAGCGTTTCCGCCTGCATTTGTGACTGTGAAAGTACGGTGACTTGTGAAATAGGGTTAATCGCATCGTCCATTACCGCCAAGGCTTTCGCTGCCTCAAGTACTTCATCTTGCGTAGTTCCGCTGACAATAAGGCGGTAACTAGCCGGTACAATAACGTTGCTGTCCTTAACAAACGCAGGTGTGCGCTGTGCTTTTAGAAACGCGCCATCAATGTCGTTAATCACTTCGTCAGATAATACCGGTGATAACGCGTCGACTGTACCAACTAGAATATGAACAGGCTGTTTTTGCTTGGCTTTGAGATACCATGCAGCACGCTCGTAGCGAGCAACATTTTGGTCGTTCCAAAAACTATTTTCTGTGTCTTCTAGCTGGGGCAAAACGTAACCATCATCAAAGCTGTCATGCTCGATAATAAGCGGCTGATATTGATTCCTAAGAGACAGTGCTTGAGCAACAATGGGAAGTGTCTGATATTTAATTTGATCATCAGCTTCTCGCGCCGTGTAAAGCTGAACGTTTCGCTGTCCGCCAATTCCTGGATTAAAGAATCCGCTCAGCTCATCTAACGTGAAGCGCTTTTCATTCACCGACGTCGCAATTTTTAGCGTTGAGTTGTATGCATTAATTTCGCTCCACAATTCAGGCGCACTGCCGTCAACACATTGCTCGGCATAGTGCTGACTTACCGCTAGTGTCAGAGAGTTAAACCCGGCTCGCCACAATGAAGTAGGGATCGCAATTTCAGATACAAGAGAAGGTCTGTCTGGGTCGAACGCAATCTGTCCAATGGTCGCATTATTGAATCTCACATACAGCTGAGAACGTTTTTTGATTAACGCCTGCGAGCTGACCACTTCTAATGTAAGTAGCGCGCTGTCCACATCAGTGACTGAACTAAGGGGAATTGGAATATCAATGGAGGCAGATTTTCCCTGTAAGCGCACGGTACTTTCACCGCCAAAAAAGTCGGTTAATCGATACGTGTCAGTTTGCGCCGCTAGGGTAAAAGGCATGCACAAACATACGATGAACATAAGNNATTTTTTTATCATTGATTTTCCTTTGCCGGTTTAGCAAGCAAACCTAATTTCCCGGCGAANTTCCCCATTAATACAAGCATATGCAATAAAACAGGCTTTAACCCAACTTTCAACACATGTTTTGCGCCGAACCANTATGAGATAGCCCTTGTTCTTCTTCGTTGAAACGACATCCAGCGCANACTATCACACAGTGAATAGGCGACGACTTCGTTTTCTTGTTCTTCGGTTTGAGGCATAAAGCGTACTCGAAGAATTTTTGACCTATTGTCGTAATGCAGAACGCTAATTGGCAAATGAACGTTCTTATTCAGTGCGTGACTCCACGATGTGAGCGTGGCATTTTCAGGTACTAACGCTCCCTCACCTTTCAAGCGTAACCGAGCTCCACCTAGCGAAAGATCGACCAAATCTCCAACCCAAGCTTCATCACTTGTAGTCTTAATAACGACACTGTTCGTAGCTGGTAGGCGTGCCTGACTACGCACCTGTTTCCGCTCTAATAACACACTAAGAACAGACAACAATAGAATCAAATTAAATACATTCCACAACATGACCACCACAGTAAGTTCGCGTGTAAGAGGCTCTGTTATGAACTTATAGACGCCGCTCCCTAATGCGAATGTGATTACCAATATTAGCCAGTAAAACACGCTCGATAGTGGCGANACAAAGGTTCTGTCAAGNCTCTCTCCTTTTGGNGTNACAACAAATGAAGGTGCCCGCGGCTTTAAGAAAACCTTGATTAATGCNTTTAGCGTAAATGCGCACTGTAGTATTTCATATAACTCTGACACTAAGGGCCATCGGGTTCGCCCAAAGAGCATGGTGGATATCATGTANGTGGCAATAACGTGAGGCAGGGTGAAGGCAAAAATTTCCAGCATCGATGCATGGTAAACCTGAAGCCCAAAGACCAAATACGCCAGTGGCATAAGCAAAAAGATGATGCGAGCAAACGGGAACAGCCAAAACATGATTGAACTCATGTAGCCCACTCGCTGATACCATTTTAGTCCTTGCGCTTTAAAAGGCTTTTTGAGTAGTAAAATTTGCGTCATGCCTTGTGCCCAGCGCATACGCTGCTGAATAAACGCATCAAAAGTTTCTGGCGCAAGGCCGCTTACCATAGGTCTGTCCACATATACAGACTCGTAGCCCATTTTGTGAAGATCTAACGCGGTTTCTGCATCTTCAGTGATAGAGTCGCCGGAAATGCCCCCCACCAAATCGAGGTGCTTTCTTCTCATCAATGCGGCTGATCCACAGAAGAAGGAACTCCCCCAGTAGTCTAAGCCTTTCTGTATAGTGCCGTAAAACATGTCGTTTTCTGAAGGCATGCGAGTAAACGCAGAGAAGTAGTTACGCTCAACAGGATCTGGGTTAGCCATAAAATGAGGGGTTTGAACGAGAAAGACCTTCTCGTTTTTAAGCATCCACGGCACGGTTCTATCAAGAAAATCCGAAGTAGGAACATGATCAGCATCCAAGATAACAATCAAATCACCCGTGGTATTTTGTATTGCACTGTTCACATTACCCGCCTTGGCAAACTCATTTTTTGCTCGAGTGTGNTAGGTAATGTCTAAACGTTTGCACAGTGCTTGCAAATCTTGTCGCCGCTGTTTTGCAGTGGCCGCTGACACAGGGTTTTCAGCGTTAATTTTCTGGTCGGTTCCGCCGTCGTCAAGCAAATGAATACGAAGCTTTTCTTTAGGGTAATCGAGCATTTTTGCAGCGCGGATAGTAACTTCTAATATCCCTTCATCTTCGTTATAACTCGGGATCATGACGTCTACGCTGGGCAGAGTTGATTTATCTACCCCTTCTAGGGACAAAAGCGGTCGACTGAGCGGAAACGCGTTAACGATCGCCCCTAACACTGAAGTGATCCCCGCATAAATTTCAGCGCCAAATAATAGCCAGACGGCAATCATTGAAAGAAAATCTGAGTAGGTTAGCGTGTAAATACCACGCCACAGCAAATACCTGACGCTAAGCGCAATGGCTAGCACCAGAGCTAAAATGCGGAATAAATGCTGGTATTTTTGCGTGTGCCGCGCTTCTTTGCTGCACAAGGATATTGCAATGAGGATAACGATTGAAGAGAGAAGCTGGCCCAATGCATCCATGGGTGCCAGCAGTAGCACCCCAAGAATAAAGGATGCTACTAACAGAACAATAATGAACTGAGAGGTGTAGTGTTGTCTACGAGTTTGCGAATAGTCCAAGTTTGCGATCCAATACGTGTATTTGCGTTACACTTGCATAGTTCGCCCTGTTAATTAACGTAATTTTACCGTCCGACATTTCAATCTCGTGATTACTTTTATAAAACAAACGAGAAATGTCATCTCTCTGCTTTTTATTGCTTTTAGACGCTAACAACCACGCCGGATACGTTGCCATTCCAAATGCAGCTACAACAATAAGGCCATAGAACAATACTGGCGACATTGTTGGCGCTATGTACAGGGAAAATAAAAACATAGCCATACTTGCAACGGTAAATATACCAGTAATTTTGCGAAAACGTATAACTTTCATAAGTTTATTTTCTGCATCAAGCAGCATCGAAAGACGCTTCTTCCACAGCTGCTCTGTCTCTAAACTCGTGCGTTCTTCAACCAGTTGAGGTTTTTTAAAAGCAGGGTTGGTATTTTTAAACTGTTGAGCAAGCTCAAACACGTTTACCGCAGCGCCTTCATTAATAGCGCTCTGAAACGATTGTTCAAGCGTAGGTGATTGGTCAAATTGTTGTGAGTTATCTACTAATTTCACTGCGCACACTCCCCTCATTACTACACACTGAGTCTACTTCCGTACATTCAGAGGAAAAATTGCTGAAACCATACTTACTGATTAATAATGATACGCTTACATACGCAAATTGATATTGAACTTTAGCTCATTGAACTTTGGTATAAGTCATGTAGGGCAAGGCCTACAAGGGTGTGCAGACTATATGAAAAGCCATATAGCAGGTAGCGTAAGTCGCAGAAAAGCAGCCCGACTAAACGGGATTAAAGTGGGCAAATTAGACTAATTGATAAGGTGAGTTTTATTGCTAAAGCGTTAGGGCTTGCGCAGCTTACTTAAAATACTGATCAAGTTACTTACATT
>JGI11931J13222_1000110_pt1 | contig 9888 bp, 5 predicted proteins | sample DeeseametaMP0204_FD_13222 | JGI IMG/M metagenome (IMG submission 13222) | reverse complement strand
AACGCACATTGCGCCGATGCCATCGTTTGTATTTCTAACTGCGACAAGATCACCCCGGGAATGCTAATGGCGTCTATGCGCTTGAACGTACCGGTCATTTTTGTGTCTGGGGGCCCAATGGAAGCGGGTAAAACCAAGCTTTCAGACCAGCTTATTAAACTAGACTTGGTTGACGCCATGGTAGCGGCTGCTGACGACAAAGTTAGCGATGCTGATACCGACGAAATTGAGCGCTCAGCCTGCCCTACCTGCGGCTCATGTTCAGGGATGTTCACCGCGAACTCCATGAACTGTCTAACCGAAGCGTTAGGTTTATCCTTGCCGGGCAACGGCTCTATGCTGGCTACCCACGCCGACCGTGAAGGTTTATTTAAACAAGCGGGCAAACAAATTGTTGAGCTGTGCAAGCGTTACTACGGCGACGATGATGACAGTGTATTACCACGTAATATCGCTAACTTTAAGGCTTTTGAGAATGCCATGAGCTTGGATATTGCCATGGGTGGGTCGACCAATACCATTTTGCATCTGTTAGCAGCGGCAATGGAAGGCGAAGTGCCGTTTACTATGGCAGACATCGACAGATTGTCTCGCAAAGTGCCTCACCTATGCAAAGTGGCACCTTCAACACCCAAATACCACATGGAAGACGTACACCGAGCGGGTGGCGTTTTGGGTATTTTGAACGAGCTAAATAAGGCTGGCTTGCTGAACACCGATGTTAATCATGTTTTAGGAAAACCGCTTACCGACGTTATCAGCGAGTGGGACATCACTAACCCTGAAAACGAAGACGCTATTACCTTTTATCGCGCGGGTCCTGCGGGTATTCGCACGACAAAAGCATTTAGCCAAGATTGTCGCTGGGACGAAGCCGATGACGACCGCGAAAACGGCTGCATTCGCTCTATCGACCATGCGTTCAGTCAAGAAGGTGGCCTAGCCGTGCTTTACGGTAATGTGGCTGAAGATGGCTGTATTGTAAAAACGGCTGGCGTAGATGAGTCTATTCTTAAATTCAACGGAACTGCGAGAATCTACGAAAGCCAAGATGATGCGGTAGCAGGTATCTTGGGCGATGAAGTAAAAGCCGGTGATGTGGTCTTCATTCGCTACGAAGGTCCCCGCGGCGGCCCGGGTATGCAAGAAATGCTGTACCCAACGTCTTACTTGAAATCTAAAGGGTTAGGCAAGCACTGCGCTTTGGTAACAGACGGACGCTTTAGTGGCGGTACCAGTGGGTTGTCTATAGGTCACTGCTCACCTGAAGCCGCCAGTGGTGGTGGCATTGGCCTAGTGGAAGATGGCGATAAAATTGAAATAGATATCCCCAATAGAAGTATCAATATTGCTATTAGCGATGAAGAACTAGCAGAACGCCGCGCGAAAATGGAAGCCAGTGATAAGCCTTGGAAGCCGAAAGATCGCGTTCGTGAAGTCTCCACATCACTTAAAACCTTTGCGGCGTTAGCAACCAGTGCCGATAAAGGTGCAGTGCGTGATGTGACTAAGCTGGAAAATCTATAATGGCAGCCGAACACGTTAGCGATCATGAATATTTGAAGAAGATCTTACTTGCCCCTGTTTACGATGTAGCAGTGGCAAGTGAACTTTCCTATATGTCTTTGCTTTCAGCCGAGCTTGGCAATGAAATTTTTCTGAAACGGGAAGATCAGCAGCCGGTAAAAAGCTTTAAGCTGCGCGGTGCCTATAACCGTATTTGCTCACTAAGCGATGAGCAATTGCAAGCTGGCGTGATTGGCGCCTCGGCGGGTAATCATGCGCAAGGCCTAGCGTACAGTGCAAAGATGAAAGGTATTCAGGCGACTATTGTCATGCCTGAAACCACACCTGATATCAAGGTAGACGCAGTACGACGCTTCGGCGGTGAAAACGTGAATGTGGTATTGCATGGCACCAGCTTTGATCAAGCAAGTAGCCATGCAAAAGCATTATGTGAGACCCACGGTTATACCTTTGTTCCGCCCTTTGACGACCCCGATGTCATTGCTGGGCAAGGTACAGTTGCGCGAGAACTGCTAGAGCAGAACCCAAATCTTGATATTTTGTTTATAGCCGTTGGCGGCGGTGGCTTAGCCGCTGGTATTGCGGTTTACTTAAAGCAACTAAAACCAAGCATAAAAATCGTTGCGGTAGAGTCGGAAGAATCGGCCTGTTTCATTAAAGCAAAGGCGCAAGGCGCGCCTACCGAGCTTGAAAGCGTCGGCATTTTTGCTGATGGCGTTGCTGTTAAAGTGATGGGGCAGGAAACTTTCCGTCTGTGTAATCGTTTAATTGATGAAACCATTACGGTTACTAATGATGAAATATGCGGAGCAATTAAGGATATCTTTGATGATACCCGTGTTATTGCAGAGCCTGCGGGCGCATTGTCGGTGGCGGCAATTCGCAAGTACGCTAAGCAACACGACCTCAAAGGTAAGAAGTTAGGCGGCATTCTGTGTGGCGCAAACATCAACTTTCATACCCTTCGCTATGTGTCTGAACGCTGTGAATTAGGTGAGCAGAAAGAAGCGGTCTTTGCGGTTAAAATTCCTGAAAACAAAGGTGCGTTTAAACAGTTTTGCGAGTGCGTTGGGGCAAAAGCAATCACCGAATTTAACTATCGCTATGCCAGTGAGAGCGAAGCACATATTTTCGTGGGCGTTAAGCTTAAAGGCGGGCAGCAAGAGTTTGCTGCACTGCAAAGCGACCTTGAAAGCAAAGGGTATGACTGCGTTAACTTAACCGATAACGAGTTAGCGAAGCTCCATGTTCGTCACATGGTTGGTGGCCGTCCGCCAACTATTCTCAACGAGCAAGTCTTCAGCTTTGAATTTCCTGAGCGCCCGGGTGCGCTACTGAACTTCTTAAATACGTTAGGTGAACAGTGGAATATTACCCTATTTCACTATCGCAACCATGGCGCAGCAGAAGGTTTGGTATTGGCAGGCTTTGATATCGCACCAGAAAGTAGAATGACTTTAACCAGCATGTTGCTGAGTTAGGCTATAAGGTTGAAGAAGTAACAGACAACCCCGCCTATCGTTTTTTCCTGTCGCAACCAGCGAAGGTCTAAATAGCGAAACAGGCGAAACGAGCCTATCTCCCGTTTTCGCTTTGTATTGCTTCGCGTTAAGCGCAGGTTTACCGGGGAGCGATACGAAGCGGCACTATCTAGCGTCTATCTATCAATGAAGTATGGGGATTTCCAATGCCCGCCAAGATAGATTGACGNGCAATAAAAAGCCCATGCAGTAGCATGGGCTTTCTCTTTTTACCTAAGCTCNGTAGTNCTGGCAAATTCAGCCAGCTAGCGTCGCCTTAATTCGAAGCGTTTAGTGTAACGTTCTCCAAATGCTGCATCATTTCTGGCCAAATCAGGGCCATAACGTCAGCGCGTAAGGCTTCACACTCTTCTGAGTACTTCAAGCTGCCATCTTTTTCAGAGTCCAGCCAGTGGTTTTCTTTCAATGCACTGATAAAGCTAGACAACACATTCTTATCGTAAAACTCTGGTGAGCTTAGTCCATAGAGTGCAGATAAGCGTTCAGCCACTTGCTTACTTTCGCGCTCAAGCGCACTTCGGCTAATCACTTTTTCTTTATCAAGAATGGTCAATACCACCGCGTAACGCTGAAGCGTTTCCTGCATGCATCGGCTTAACAGCCATGCTGAGTGGAATTGTTTGCAGTGTGCATCTGGCGGCAACAGTTCATCGCCCTCCTGACGCAACAATCCTTTGTTTAGTAGCGCTGTTATAAGCGCATCAGTATGCGCAAGCGCCTCATCTTGGGTAAGGTGCAAGAACAGCTCTTTTTGCAGCAACGGATAAAGCGCCGCAATAAGCTGAAAAATACTGTTCTTCGTGGTGCCTTTCTTCGCGAAGATAGACGCCATTATAAGACCTGGGATCGCGAATAAGTGCAAAATGTTGTTGCGATAATAAGTGAGGTATACCGCTGATTTTGGTTGAGGACTGATCAAACGCCCATAATCGTCTTCTTTTACGTCAAAGCGGCCTAATTTCAGCGTATCGCGCAGTAGCTCTTCCGCTGATGAATCTGGAATGGTGGCATCATCGCTGAACGGTACCGCTTTAAACAAGTCCATGAAATCGCCCATTGCTTGTTTTAACTCAGCTTCACTCATGGTCTGTCGTTTAGAAGACAGTAAGCATAACGACGCTAACGCCATACCATTTAATGCCGCTGCGCGGTTAATTCGCGTCATGACATTATTGGCCAGTTCGTTAACCGCAGGTGTCAGCCACGCTGGTTTTTTCTCTGGCTCGGCATCGCGACAATCTCGCCAGTTAGGCACATGATTTTCAAGAAACTGGTTAAGCGCAATGGGTTCGCCAAAATTCACGTATCCGTGACCATAATTCTTGAGTTTACGAATAGCCGAGAACACCTGAAGGTTAGATTCTTTTTTCTTCTTAGAGCCTTTGAGTTCGTTCAAATAGCTTTTCACTTCCATCACGTTCTCATAGCCAATATAGACAGGCACGATACTAACTGGACGGTTAACGCCTTTGAGCATGGCTTGGATAGTCATGGCTAGCATGCCCGTTTTCGGTGGGATCAAACGGCCGGTTCGGCTGCGGCCACCTTCGGGATAGTATTTTACCGAATAGCCTTTGTTAAACAGCAGCTCTAGATATTCTCTGAATACAGCTGTGTAGAGCTTGTTGCCTGCAAAACTGCGGCGTAAGAAAAAAGCACCGCCACGACGGAACATTTTTCCAACCGGCCAAAAGTTCAGATTGATACCTGCAGCGATATGTGGCGTAACCATACCTTCGTGATAAATCACGTAAGTCAATAATAGGTAATCCATGTGACTACGGTGGCACGGTACGTAGATGATTTCATGACCATTAGCCGCCAATTCACGAATGCGATCGGCATGACCTACACTAATACCGTTATAAATTTTGTTCCAGATACGGGTAAGTAGCCTGTCGCCAAAACGAATTAGCCCTTCGCGGTAGTCTGCCGCGATTTCTGTGATGTAGGTTTGGGCAGTCTCTTTCGCTTTTTCATGAGACACCTTCTTGCTTCGTGATTCCTCAGCAATAGCGCGACGCACTGCATCAGAGCCCAACACACTATTATTGAGTTCTTGGCGCTCTAACAGCGTAGGGCCAGTCATGCTTTGGCGCTTTCTTTGAAAGTGAGTGCTTGCTACGCGCACAAGCTTATGTGCAATGCTTTGGTCACTACCATGTTGATTGGACATCGCGCGTGCAGAAACGGCTTTAGAGTAGTTAATAAAGTTGTCGCGGCCCAAAAACAGCACAATGAACAACTTACGAAGCCAACTTGGCGCCGCTTTATCAGCAATGAGATCGCTTAAGCCTGGCTTTCCACGACCCGGGGCACGGCCCCACGTCACATAGACAGGAACAACTTGTAAATCTAGGTTTTCATGGTCTCTATGCAAATGAAAGAGGTCAGTAAAAACGTCTTCAATTCCCGTATCTTTAGCCGACGAGCGGAAAAGAGGCTGGGTTTTACGTAAAAATAAGGTCGACGAATACTCTCGCCCCGCTAATGTAAGGGTTTCTGTAGGACTAGGTAAACCTAGCGCTTTAGTCGACATTCTCAGTGCAAGTTGGTCTGTCACTGAGTTGGTGGGGAGTAGATAAACGATAGGTTTACTTTTATCTATTCCTAATTCGGTTTCAACGTTAACTGGAATGCTGTGGGCTTTAACCAGTAACTTAACAGGATAATGAAATACCGACAGAAGGGCTGTTCGCATCCACGACATGAATTATGTAATCCTATGAAATAAAAACGGGTGAAGTGTAACACAAACGCGTCACAATCTCGCGACAAGCCAGTTTCATCGCTTCTCATGCTGTAATGACTATCTATAACATGGGAAGTTCAAAAGCGCTCTTCTCCTTTTCTTGTGAGTCACAGCCATTGAAGAGCGCAAGCAGGTGGTTGTTAGGGTTTGTTAATCTTTGCTGTACATATTTCACTCAGCAATACATAGGTAGCCACATCATTGAAAATGCCAGTGACACCATACTGGCATAATTCCTCGCCAATTTTTCATACCTAGTTGATATTGAGCGATAATGTTTAATTCGTGCGAATGCATTTTCAACTAAGTGCCTATATTTATAAAGGCACCAATCGACACTGTTTTTGTCTATATCTTGGCCATAATTGCGTTTCGGTATGACTGAAGTGCCTCCCTTGGCTTCAATATATTCCCGCAAAGAATCACTATCGGCGAAGGTAAACTGTTGGCTCATGGGCGTTAGTGGCTATGATTTGCTGTGCTGCTATGATCTCACATTAGAGACTTATTCGCATCTTCCCTAGCTTAAGCGTAATCCGCCTTTTGTTTTCTCATCGTATTCCCAAATCTCAACGTCAGCCGGAACGAGATGTTCGTATGTACGAAGGTAATATTCAGCCAATGTTTCTCCACGTTTGCTTGAATAGTCTTTCAGTACGAACATGATTTTTCTGTACCCATTTGGCGCTGCCAGAAAGTAATACATTGCCTCATTCCAAACTGTCATTTTTGCACTTGGCACGTTATCACCAGTAGTCCATCTGTGCGACTTACATTCAACAATGACTTTTTGCTCTTCACAACCTAAATCAAAAGCATGTAGTTTCTGCTTCCCCTCAATACCGACTGGAACCTTAATATTTGGCTGTAGGACAAGGCCTTGAGAACTAAAAAACGACATTGCAGCAGATTCAAAATCTCTACCAACATGCGCATTGGACTGTGACCCAATCCTTTGGAAAGCATTGTTGTCACCGTTCATTATTCTCACAAAGGCATTCTCATTGTTACCTTGTGAATGCCTATGGCTATGGCAAAAACTGCCCCAGAGTTGCTCATATGGCATTACGCTCTCATGCTTAGCCTTCCAGTGAGCATCAAGGCCTTCCCAACCTTTACCTTTAAATACATGATTACATTCTGGACAAACCTTAGGGCCTTCTAGTGGTGTTCCTTTTGAACAGCTATAACAATCCAATCTAAGTACTCCTGTGATTTATCAGCAAAAGGTCTCTTATCTTCCCAAAGAAAACAAAACTATGCACCAATATTGCCTTTTCGCTCTTAACAATCATAAGTTAATCCCACAGAATGCTTCCTCATTGTCTGAATAAATTTAGTACGCCCTTACCTGCAAACCTATCAATCTAATAACTATTCATTCATCACAGCACTTCTCAATAATTCAGATAACTAATTGATTTAAAACAATTACATCAGATTGTAAAAAATGACACTGCCATTAAAACCTTCAGGCAAGTGCTTGTTATTTAGTTTTAGGTGTATATACTTACAGGGACTGTATGAACAGACAGGTCTTTTATGCGCCCACTCACAGCTCGACAAACCGAAGTTTTAGAACTTATTAAAACAACCATGTTAGAAACAGGAATGCCGCCTACTCGTGCGGAAATAGCCCGTCAGCTTGGCTTTCGTTCTGCTAATGCAGCAGAGGAACATTTGAAAGCACTGGCGCGTAAAGGCGTGATTGAAATTTTGCCTGGTACGTCTCGTGGCATTAAGCTCAATATCCCTCTTGATAACGACGCACAAGAAGAAGGCCTACCGTTAATTGGGCGTGTTGCAGCTGGTGAGCCGATCTTGGCGCAAGAGCATGTTGAATCGCACTACAAAGTCGATCCTGCACTGTTTCAACCCCATGCCGACTTTTTGCTACGCGTTAACGGTATGAGCATGAAAGACATTGGTATTTTAGACGGTGACCTTCTCGCTGTTCATCGCACCACTGATGTACACAACGGTCAGGTGGTTGTGGCGCGTGTAGATGAAGACGTCACCGTAAAGCGTCTAGAGAAACGCGGGCGTGAAGTATTGCTTCATGCTGAGAATGATGAGTTTGCACCAATAAAAGTTGATTTGGCGACTGAACATTTTGCGATAGAAGGTATTGCGGTGGGTGTGATCAGAAACGCTGACTGGATGTAGTATTTTAGCTTGTTTGTATAAAAGCGGCGCGTTAGCCGCTTTTTTTATGTCTTTTGTTCCTGTTTTTTTCTTCAATCTGCCAACTTAGGTTTTATCCTGCCCAGCAAACCTGTTGGTTTTCTGCGCGCTTATTTTTATCATTACTCACGTTATTCTTTCTATGAATGCTTCAAGTATTTTCCATTTTTTATTTTGAATTTTGTTTGAAATCGACATTGAGTAATCGATTACTTATTGATTTCTTAACTAGTTAGTCGAGCATTTACTTTAACCCCGTGTTCAAAATGCCTGTTTGATTCCAAGGGCATCCCACAGCAATGGCTTTCTCTTTTTGCACGTGAAATCCCCCGCGACCATTTTAGTAAATGATTAAAAATTAACCACTTCGTTAAATTTTTAATAGAAAAGACTAGACGGCACGACATTATTGCGCAATTCTTATACAGAGATTAACAAAATAATAACAATGACTCTAAATTTGTTTTACAAGTTGAGGTTATGGGTCAATCGTTCGCAAACCATTTGGTAGGGCATCGCGCAAATTAATCAGCGTCTTTGACCACGCCATTACGGAGGTGCTGAGTGAAACAACTAACGACCGTTTTCGCAAAATGGTGTTCTAGTATACCAATTTTGCTTTTTTCCCCTTTGCTTTTTGCGCAACAAGAAGCAAGCGAAGAAGCCTCTTCGCTTAATTTGAGACGCGGTGCTACCGACATCAGTGGGCAGGTATACGACCTCCATATGTTGATGTTCTTCATTTGTGTAGGTATCGCGGTTGTAGTTTTTGGCGTGATGTTCGCCTCAATGTATCTACATAGAAAGTCCCGTGGCGCCAAGCCAGCTAATTTTCACGAAAACGTGAAGGTCGAAATTGCTTGGACCGTTATTCCTTTCCTTATTCTTATTTTCATGGCGGTACCCGCAGCGAATACCCTAATTGCTATGGAAGACACGTCTGAGCCTGACATGACGGTGTTAGTAACAGGCTCTCAATGGAAATGGCATTACAAGTACATGGATAGCGATGTAGAGTTTTATTCTTTACTCGCCACTCAGCGCGAGCAAATAGAAAACAAATTTCAGAAAACAGATAACTACCTGCTGGAAGTTGACCGTCCCTTGGTTATTCCTACTGGGAAAAAAGTACGCTTTCTTATTACCTCTGACGACGTTATCCACTCTTGGTGGGTTCCTGACTTTGCCGTGAAAAAAGATGCCAACCCCGGCTTTATTAACGAGTCTTGGGCCAAGGTGAATGAGCCGGGTATTTATCGCGGACAGTGCGCAGAGCTTTGTGGTAAAGACCATGGCTATATGCCGGTTGTGGTAATTGCTAAAGAACCCGCCGAGTTTGAAAAGTGGATGGGCGAACAAGAAGAGATTGTTCGTAAAGCAAAAGAAGAAGAGCAGCGTCTACTTTCTATGAATATGTCTATGGATGAACTGATGAAAGAGGGCGAGCGAGTATACAACGCAACGTGCGCTGCTTGCCATATGCCAAATGGTGAAGGTTTACCTGGCGTGTTCCCGGCATTAAAAGGCAGCAAGATGGCACTAGAAGATCAGCAAGGTCACATTGACATCGTGCTGCATGGAAAGTCAGGAACAGCCATGCAAGCGTTTGGAAAAATGCTAAGTCTTAAGGAAATTGCCGCCGTAGTCACTTACGAGCGAAATGCCTGGGGCAATAAAACTGGCGATATGGTTCAAGCCAAAGATGTCAACGCAGTGGCAAACGGAAACTAGGAGCAGACAATGAGCAAAGCAACTGAAGTTATTTCGCCAGATACCTCTGCGCCTCACAGTGGTCAAGTAAATGGTGGTCACCTACATGACGACCATGAACACCACGATCATATTCCTAAAGGGATAACGCGTTGGTTGTTTACCACTAACCAT
>JGI11931J13222_1000108_pt1 | contig 9941 bp, 9 predicted proteins | sample DeeseametaMP0204_FD_13222 | JGI IMG/M metagenome (IMG submission 13222) | reverse complement strand
TTGAAAGCTGGTTACTTCAACACCCTAAATATGGCCCCAGTCTTGTTGCGTGGCGAAAACATGGTGCAATTTCGAAAAAAGTGAAATGCATAGCGTGCTGCAGTATGTTGGTGAGCTTTATTCTGGTTTGCCTGTTCGCATCAATGCCTATTCCAGCGTACATAGGCATAGGTCTATTCATGGGAATAGGCGCGTACTTTGTTGTTACGCGCCCCAGCATGCCTGCTGTATAACTTCTCTATACAGAATTTACTCACCTTCGGCAGTAGCGCACAGTTTATTCGAACTACATTGCTAAGCGTTAGGTGACAGGTATAAAAACCTTTAACGGTTCCTACCTAGTCGCTCGTGACTGCTTACCCACTCATCCGCTACAACAGCAGAACCTAGGGACAGATCGCCACATAGCACCGTCGCGGCAACAATTTCCGCAAACTTGTTAACGCTACCTCTTTCTGTGCACCCAAGTACGCTTAAACATTCGTTTTGTGTAGCTAAACCGGTTCCACCACCGTATGTAGCAACGATTAACGATGGAATAGTCACAGAGAAGTAGTAGTCTCCATTTGGCATAATTTCAGCGTAGGTAAACCCCGCAGACGACTCCGCCACATTAGCGACATCTTGCCCGCAAGCGATGAACATGGCGGTAATGCCGTTAGCGAAATGCGCACCATTGTTAACGCTGCCTGCCATCAATGCGCCCATATTTGAATATTGGCGCTGTTTAAACAAAGCCTCTGGCGGGCAATGCATAATNTCCGTCATAAGNTNTTTTGGCAGNGTTATNTCTGCTACAACGCGCTTTCCGCGGGTATGCAGCGAGTTTAAGTGAGAGTGCTTTTTATCGGTATCAAGATTAGCGGCNAGTACAAAGTGCTCGATAGGNCGTGGGTAGTTCGCTTGTATCCACTCACAACCNGCTTTAGTGGCTTTNCTTACCATGTTCTGACCNGCCGCATCGCCGCAGGTGAAATTGAATCTTAGCCAGCGAAGCTTAGACGCAGCGTACTGCTCGATATCCCTTAGTTTGCCCACGCTGGTGGTGTTATCACTGACGCGTTTGATGGCTTCAAAGTTGTGCTCAACCCATTTGCCAAATTCGAGGGCGTCTCTTGCGTTAGAAAACGCGAACATAGGCGCTCGCTGCATAGCATCGTCAATAACGGTGGTCGTTATACCGCCTGCTTCTCTTGTTAGACGCATGCCTCTGCTGTAGCTGGCTGTTAGTGTACCCTCTGTTGTGGCCATTGGAACGTAGAACTCGCCTTTAGCGTGCTCTCCGTTCACTAGCATCGGGCCTGCAAAGCCGATAGGAACCTGTGCGACACCGGCGAAGTTTTCTATGTTTCCCGACAATGTTTCAGGCGGGATAGAATAGTGTCCTAAGTGATTTAGCTGAGTGCCGGTTTCGCGCGCAATAAACTCGCGGCGTGTTCGGCTCATCTCTTGGGTATAGTCGTTGTCTGAGGAACGTGGGATTTTAGGCATTGGGCCACTCCTTTTTTCTTTCATAATAGGAGTGCTGATACCGAATGAGAACTGTTTACAATTTATACATGAGGATAAGTGCCACCTATGTATGCGCTTTTTATGTAGAAAGGCGTTAAATACACCTTTCTACACGCAAAAAGCGGGGATGTTGCTTATTTCGAACTCATAAGCGACGCGCGATAGCCCCGCAAAAAGCAAATGATACTATGCTTTTTTATCCAATTTTGCCTGAAGTATAGCAATCTCTTCTCTGCGTTTTTTATCGGCTAGAGGGCGGTTGATTTTTTCAGGCGCGTTTTGAGCACGGATTAAAAACCCTTGGGCTTCTTCGTATTCACCATCGTCGAAAAGAAACTCAGCATAAAAGAAGTTTTGGTCCATACCTTCTGGGTTAATTTCCAATGCACGCTTAAATAATTGTTTTGCCTTCTTATCGCTTCCAAAGCTAACTGGCCAGCCTGGTACTTTATGATAAAGTGCCGCTAATACAGTGAGTGCCGTCCCCTCTAATACCGCTTCCTCTTTTTCAATGGCACGTTCTAAATTTTCCTTCGCACTTTCAGCAAAGTCCAGGGCACCTAAACCGCCTTTCGCACTTGCAGTACTTGATTGAGAGATAGCTAGCCAGGTCAGTGCTTCAGCGCTATTTTCTGATTGCTCGACTAACACTTTCGCCTGCGCTATCAATGTAGAAAATGCCTCTAATTGGGCTTCACCTTCAAGCTTATAGTTCGCTTTTGCCCACGCGTGTTGTAACGGTAGTAAATCAGGGGTGCTTGCATGAACCGTAGATATCGACAACGTAGTAATAAGGATGAATAGAAAAGGAGAGAAGAAATTCTTTTTCTGCATGAAAAGTCGCCTTTATAAGATAGAGGTAGTTAGGAATAAACGAGATAACTCGACAAAATTGTTAGTAATTTCATGAATTATCGTTGAATCGGCGGCTAATCTAACGGTATTTGCAGCGAAAATCTAATACTTGTTGAAAATGGAAAGGCAATAAGAGCATTGCCTTTCCCTGTATACCTTTAGGGTGACTAACTTTTTCTCGCTATTTTCGCTTCCAATAAAGCGATCTCTCTTTTGCGACCTGAATCTGCAATAGGACGATCAGCGCGCGCTGGGGCGTCGAGCGCTTTCTTGGCAAACTTGAGCGCTTGCTCGTATTTTCCATTATCGAACAAGTACTCGGCGTAGAAATAGTTGGGGTCTATCCCGTCAGGGTTTATTTCAAGTGCATGCTTCAGCAATTTCTCAGCTTTTTTGTCGTTACCAAAGCTAATAGGCCAACCCGGAAGCTTATGGTACAGCACGCCTAGACTGGTCATCGCTGAGCCCGAGAGTGCATTTTCATCTAGTCGCATTGCATGTTCGAAACTCTTACGCGCATCCTTTGCGTAGTCCAGAGCACCAAGTCCCCCCTTGGCACCAGCAGTACTGGATTGAATTATGCCTTGCCAAATCAATAACTCAGGGTTATTGGGTTCTGCCTTTACGAAAGATTTAGCGGTATTAATAAGGGCGACGAATGCTTTTTCCTTTTCTGCATCATCAAGTTCATAGTTAATATGTGCCCATTGATGCTGAAGTATCTTTAAAGGGCTGGTAGCCGTTTCGCTTAAGGCTGATGTCGGCGCTGTACTTTCTGTGACTTCGTTAGCTTGAGCTATAGCAGTGTGACTTAATGCCAGACCGAGTCCCAGAATTACCGTGGTGCTAAGCGTGGTTAATTTCTTCATGATAATGTCCTCGTGTTAAACCAGCTTGTTACCCAGGCGGGTATCGTTTTGAGCGCTGGTCTGTTTGTCTTGTGATTGCGTTTTTTGAAAGGCATAGCGTTTAATTGTTGAAAGTTTCTTTGCCAGCGCATTGTCAACAACACTGGGAACTAGCGCGTTAAGCTTGGCAAAAAAGCGTTCAGCACGTCCGAGCGCGACCCTTGGCAAATTGTTTTCTAACTGTTTAATGAATGCTTGTGCTACTGCATCAGGCTCGTCTGTCTGGTTGCCCAATGCCTCATTTAGCGCATTAGCGCGATCGTCATTTATATCGGTACGCGTTGCGCGTGGCGCTAGATAGTGAAATTTAATTTTGCTATCGCTGAATTCCCTGTGCATCGCTTCCGTCCAGCCTTTCAAAGCGAATTTAGTTGCGCAGTAGGTTCCGTGCGCAGCAAAACCTATGCTCCCAAAAGCTGAGCCTACATTCACGACGTGCGCAGACGGTCTACGTTCGAGTAACGGCAGTAGGCGTTGGGTTAGTAGCATCGGGGCCAGCATATTTGTCGACACAATTGACTCGATTGGGGTGCCATCAAACTCGCCCACATAGGTAATGCCAGCATTGTTAACCAGAATACTTAAAGGACGTCGTTGGCAGGCACTTACTACTCTATCTCTGCCTTCATCTGACGTAATGTCAGCCACAATGGCAGTATGATGAAGGGTTAAATTTTGTTGCAGCTGTTCGAGCTTCGCCTTACTTCTGCCAGTTAGGATAATGTGCGCGCCTTTTTCATCAAGCGCCTTGGCTATTGCTTGACCAATACCGCCAGTTGCACCTGTAAGAAGTACCACTTGATTACGCCACTGAATATTCATTGTATTTACCTTAACGTGTTAGCAATTTACCTCGGGGGATAAGCACCAGAGGTAACCCCTTGAATTCAAGCAACCTGCTCCAAGCCGTGTTCAGGTGTTAATTCGCGAAAGATATCTCCGTATAAGCGATAAAACATGTTCGCGCTGTGAATGATCATTTGCTGCTCTTTGGGGTCAGTAATTTTGTTCATAAGCCCTTCAAAGAAAACAATGTGCTCTTGGTCTAGCGCACCGTGAGAGGTAAGGTATTTAAACGCTGATTTAGGCAGAGATAACTTGTCTTTGATTTGTTTTGCAGCCGCGTCGGCAAGCGCAATACTTGTGCCCTCTAAAACGAATACCATGCCGAAGAAATACAGTGGGCTTTTGCGTGCTATTGCATCAAAAGCATAGGCAACCATTAATTCGGTGGCGGNTGCAGGCTGACTNNTCCTCGCCTGTTCTTTATCAACGCCACAGGCNGCAAGGTCGTTAAGGATCCACTCTTGGTGACCCATTTCTTCTTCAATGTATTCACCAATTGCNTCTCTTAGCCATTCCTTATCTTCGTTGAGTTTGGCACCTGTAGCCATAAGCAGGGGAACAGTAAACTTAACGTGATGATAAGCCTGTTGAAGAAAGGCAATATAGTCGTTTAGGTTAAAATCACCGTTAAAGCAGCGCTGTATAATCGGCGCCTGTAAGAATGACTGTCTGGCATGTTCGGTGTTGCTTTGAAGTTGCTGATAGAAGTTCATAAATTATTCCTTGATAACAAATTGAGAAGAAAATGCTGTTGTACTTTGAACGCTGTACTGGTGTTGGTCTTGGCCCTGGTAGAGCATGTCTAAGTCAGTCGCGTAGCGGGCAATTATTGCGTCACGCTTCAGTTTTCCCGTTGGGGTAAGCAGTTGGTTTTCTGGCGTACAAAGACCGATGGTGGCGAAATTAACAACTTGCGCATAGTCAGGTAACTGCTTATTGATAAGCGCCACGGTGCTTTGAATCTGTGTATTAGAAATAGTATTGGAAGCGGGTACGAGGAGCGCGACACAGTAGGGTTTAGCTTCGCAATACACCAAAGCCTGCCTAAACAGTCCTGTTCCCAGCAGTAAAGATTCAATCCACTCTGGCGATACATTTCTGCCAAAGCTGTTCACCATTATGTTTTTTATACGCCCATTCAGCGTAAGTGTGTTGTCAGAAAAAAAGCCTAAATCGCCGGTTCTGACCTGGGTCGGATAAAATGAGGAAGGTTGATTCAGATAGCCCAGAAAGTGGTTGCCTGTAACTACAATTTCACCCTCTTCGATGTGCAGTTGATTATGACCAAGCGTTTTTCCGGCACTGCCCATCGTATTGCAATTGGGCGTGTTCAATGTTGATACTGATACCGCTTCAGATAAGCCATAACCTTCAAATACTGGTAGTCCCTTCGCTTGAGCTTGCGCCAGCAAAGTGGGCGCTACATGTGCACCGCCAACAGCAATGAACATTAGTGATGAAGGTGGTATCCAGCCCTGATTACATGCCTGTACTAGCACCATTAGCAAGTCGGGCACCAAAATCACAGACGATGGTTGAACGCGGTCTATCAGTGACAGCAGTGCGTTTGGATCGACGAGTTTGCTTCCTTGAAATCCGCGCTCACATGCCGTGGCTAAATAAACCGTGCCGCCGTGGTACAGAGGGGCGTAGACACCTGCAATATTTTCAAGAAGGGTAGACAATGGAAGTAAACACAGGTGGTTCACTATTTCAGGTTGAACAGCACGCTCAATAGAATGGGCAACTTTCCATTGCGATTCAGTTGACAGGCACACGCCTTTCGGTGAGCCCGTAGAGCCAGAAGTAAAGGTTATTTTATTGGTTCCTACAGGTGTGTATACACGAGAGTCATGTTTGAGTGGATGAGCGACAATGTCGTTTTCGCTATCAAGAACAGCCGGTGACTCACTCCATTCACTTAGTTCACCACCGCGATTGGTCAATAAAAAGTGACACTGGCTCTCATTTAATACATGTTCTTGTTGGGAAGCGGTAAAAAATAGCGGAACGGGGACGCAGCAAACGTTAGCCTGTTGGCAGGCTAAATCAGCAATCACCCATGCAAAGCTATTGTCAAAGGCAATGCCGACCCTCTCGGCATTGTGGTTTGTTATCCAGCTTGCGAGGTTCTCGACGGCGCTCAAAAGGGCGCGGTAAGTCATTGAACCGTCTTTGCATTTAAGCGCAACGTCATCGTCATGCCCGTTTATATACTGATTAAGCAACATACGCTGTTTCCTTTTTTGTGCAGATATTTTGCGTTAACGCATCCACATTTGCGGAAATAAGCTCAATTGCACGTTGGTAATGAGCATTAAGTTCAGGGCAGCCAATAATGTGTTGGGTTACGTGATGTAGCGACAGGGCAGTAACCTGAGGAGCGGTGTCATAATAGGTGCCCCAGTCATCGCTATTCCCTTTAAGTTTTGACGCATCGGCTTTAACAAGGGGGAGGAGTTGAATACCCGCGCCCATGAGTAAAGAGGTGAGCTGTGAGGTCGCACTGAAAACCAGATATTTGCTACCACATCGTTTTAAAACGAAGAACAGGGCAAATAACAAGGGGAGGGTATAGCGCGATGCACTGCTAAAAAGGTTACCAACTTCAGCAATATGCGCTCTGTTTACGGTTATCCCTTGTAAGGTGAGGGCAGTTTCTACCGAAGTGTTAAGGTATTGCTCTATAAAAAGAGAATTATACTGACCATCATAGGCGGCAAATCTTGCGCCTGCGGCGGCTTTAACTCCCTTAGCGTCAAGAGCAAACAGCATAGGCATAAAGGAAGTCACTCGTGCGTTGTAGCGAGCTTTAAAACCACTCGCTATAAACGCTTCAATACGGCGGCGGGCATTATGTCCATGTTTTGCCGCGATAAAGGTTATAGCGGGCTTTTCCTTTGAGACAATCGCAGGTTGCTGACTCGCAACCTGGGTTGGAACTGAAGCTAAAACGTGACTCATAAACATGCTCATTGGTTTTGCGATGTTATGAGTATTTACGCGAGACCTTAAGAGAACCTTAAGTGGGAAAAACTTTTACAAATGTCAGTCCAAAATGTTAAGAACGCCCAAGCTAATTAATCGCTTGAGCCGTCATAGCTATTAAAAACTGGGCCGTTAGCCGGTAAATCACAGGTAGCGTTCGCAGCAGTGGCAGGAAGCAACAACCATTCGTCACGGTGGGCTACACCCAGTGAAGTGGCTTGTGATAAGTCTACACATTGAAATTTGTAGTCACTTGGAACTAACAAAAAGCGTTGACGTATTGGCGGTCTAACCCGCTGGCCTGAAATCTTTATCTGCTCGCGGGAATGCTCGGAAGTATTAGCCAGCCAAGCCCACGCTGTACCGTTTTCTACTTCTTTAGGGGTATGGTAACCAAAATGAGCCATTTCAAAGGGTGAATAAAGCAAATACTGTTCTTTAAAGCTGACTATCCCTACCTCGAAGGCAGTTGAATCCTTCGTCAACATATTACTTATTTGGCTTTCTGCATTTTGAAGGACTATACGGGGAGTACGGTAGTCGTTTAGCAGCCATGCACCGAATGTGGAAGGAATTACAGTTAAAATGAAAAGCCATGCCAGTAATTGGCGGGCGAGTAATTCTCCATCCCCTGCGTTGCGCTTTTTATTGTAAACATAGTAGACAATATGAGTACAAAGCCCAGCGAAACCGAGTACAAGTAATACAATGCTTAAACGAACAAGGGTTTCGCTGTCGCTGTCAAAGCGCGTCATAAGCTTAACAGCGGTGGGCTCGTGAAAAAGCAGTGCTAAGCCAGCAATCAATAAAACGGCAGANATTAACGAAGTAACTGCGCGCGCAAAAAGCANCAANCCTCTTGATACAGTCGAATTCGCAAGTACCAGACCAGCAACCATACTCAACGCAGGCAGTGCCGGTAAAACATAAACACCACGTTTACCTGGGCTGATACTAAAGAAAATGACAACCAATATTACCCATATCAACAAGGGTGAGTAAGCGGGGTTGTGAGTAAGTACATTTTTTAACGACTTAGCTTTTGATACAAGTATGGCAATTGGAGTTATCCAAAATACAGGAATAACTTCAACAATATAGTAATACCAGGGCTCTATGTGGTGCCAGGCATTGGCATATCGCTCAGCCGTTTGTTTAAACAAAATGTTCGACAAGTATTGTTGTATTTGAGGCTCTTGTTTTACCAAACCAAGATAAAGCAGAGGTGCAAGCCACATCGCCACAACTGATAGCATGATTAAGGGGCCAAACAACATGCGCAATGACCACTTGCCGCGATGTGAGCCGCTGGTAAATGCGAAAAATGCAATGGGGATAAATAAAAGAACAGGTAAAAAGCCAACGCCTTTGGTTATGATCCCAAGCCCCATAAAGAACCATGCTGCAAAGTACCACCGCCAATTAACATGCACATAAAAGTGCTGAATGAGTCCGTAGACGCCAATCCAAATAAAGCAGGCGACAAGGGCATCTATTTGAGCGAATTTGGCTTGAATAAGAAACTGAGGGCTCAGTAGAAGTACGAGCATACTCAACATTGCCGCTTTTTCATTGGCAAGTCTTAGCGATAGCTTGTAGGTTAACCCCAAAGTGACAAGGCTTGCGATAGCGTTAGGCAGGAGCATAGCCACCTTCAGGCTACCCGTAATAAGGTAAAAGAAGGCAATACACCACATAAACACAGGGGGCTTGTCTGGATAAATTTCGCCACCGCGCATGGGCACAAGCCACTGTCCGCTGTTCACCATCTCTTTTGCGACCAATGCGAATCGGGGCTCATCGGGGGGCCAAGCATCTCTGAAACCCAGACCAACAAATATCAGAGCACAGGCAATAAAGAACAGGGTAGATGCATGGCTATTTAAATTAAGCATAAGCCTCACGACGGCTCACTCCTACGAGCAATGCCTGATAAGGATAGAAGTAGAAGAAGGCTAATGATTAAGCCACCAATTTGTAAAGGCTGTTCAAGGGAACTGACAAATCGAGAACCGCTTCCAAGTAAGGTAAACAAAAAAGTTTGAGGCGCAAAGCCGATTGCACTTGCAGCAATAAACGGGAAAAACGGAACGCTTAGCACACCTGCGACGGCGTTTGTGATTAGGTTGGAGCCAACAGGGAATAAACGAACAATTAGCACATTGCGAAAACTTCGCTTGGCCAGTTTGTTTTCAACAGGCTTTAATTTTGTACCTAAAAGACGGACGGCAAGTGAGCGCAGAGGGCCATTTGCTAATGCATAGGCTATGCATGCAGACAATACCGTTAGCAACAAAGCAATTAATCCTCCCTGCAATGCGCCAAAGCCCACTCCGCAAAAAAAACTGACAGCCTGACGGGGAAAACCCATGGTTAAAAGTACAACACAACCACTCAGTATCATGCACAGCGATTGCCAATTTAAATTTGAAATATAGGCATTCAACCAATCTGTATCATCACCGTGCTTCCATAGTTCACCAGTGACCTCAAGCGACACATAGCAGACAAGCGCGATGCTTGCTGCCCCGATGAAAAACTTTATGAATTTTTTGAGGCGGCGAAGATTAGTCTTCATGACCAATTCCGCTGGCAATGTGATTAAGCTTATTTCTGTACATTAGCCATCTGACGCCAAGCATATCGATGATTCCTGCCCAGCCACGATTCCACGCTGTGTAATTTGATTTACCTTCTAAGCGGGCGCGATGATTGACCGATACACATACCACTTCTCCTCCAAGCCTTTTAGTTAAAGCGGGAATATATCGGTGCATATGGTCGAAGTAGGGCAAAAGTAAAAAGGTACTTCTTGGGAGGAGTTTCAAGCCA
>JGI11931J13222_1000106_pt1 | contig 9962 bp, 7 predicted proteins | sample DeeseametaMP0204_FD_13222 | JGI IMG/M metagenome (IMG submission 13222) | reverse complement strand
GTTGACTGTCGTCGCATACTCGTTGGAGGGACATCTGCAGGCGCCGGGCTGGTTCTTGCACTTGTACAGTCACTGGCCGCCGAGAGTATAAGCCTTCCTTGCGCTATCTATACAGGCACACCATGGGTAGACTTAACGCAGGCAGGGGATAGTCGACAAGTTAATGAAGGTGCTGATCGTGTGCTGGTTACCTACGAAGGGCTACTACAATCTGCGGCAGCGCTTTACGCTGGAACTATCGACTTATCACACCCTAGTGTTTCGCCTATTTATGGTGACTTTACTTCGTTTCCGCCTGTTTTCATCGTGGCAGGAACACGCGATCTATTTTTAAGCGATGCAGTCCGTCTGCATAGAAAAATTCGCGATTTCAACGGTACGAGTCAACTTGAGATTGTGGAAGGACTGTCTCATGCCGAATACCTCATTGCCCATGAAACTCCAGAGTCTTATATGACTTATGATGAACTAAGGGCATTTTTCTTACAGAATCTCTAGCTCAATTCTACAAAACCATACTGTTACAAAACACCTTTAGCCAATGAAAAAGAAAGCCATATAAGCTTGTGCTTATTCTTAATCAACCCGCGTTTTATCAGTTCTGACTGTCAGTTTAGTGTAAATTTGTAAAAGCATATGCAAATAATAATAATTTGCATTTAGTTTAATCTCTCTGTATTTTACTCGGTGCCAAAATTCAACTCGGTACATTTAGGCATTTAATCACACACTTAAAAGCACTAAAGGGACTTCTTTTTCATGAAGAAAATGAATACAAAAAAAAGCGCACTAGCGCTGACAGTCACCGCAGCAATACCATTTGGAACCGCACTCGCTCAACAAGAGAATACCGCAGTTCAAGAGTTAGAAACCACTAAGGTTCAAGCTACCGAAGAAGCGGGTTATAAAGTTGACGAAACCTCTTCAGTAAAGCTAACGCAACCCATCGCGAATACCCCTCGTTCGATCAACGTGATTTCAGAACGCCTTCTTGAAGATCAGGGGATTACCAACTTAAACGATGCGCTTCGAAACGTTGCAGGCGTATCAACGTTTGGTGGTGGTGAAGGTGGTGGCGGTGTCGTGTCTGCCAGCGACAAGGTCACCATTCGTGGTTTTGATGCACGCTCAAATATCTATGTAGACGGTATTCGCGATATAGCTGGTTACAGCCGCGATACTTTCAACTACGAAGCTGTAGAAGTTATCAAGGGCGGAAGCGGCTCGTTAGACGGCGCTCTACCGGTGGTGGTAGCGTTAACCTGGCAACTAAACGTGCGCGACTTGAAGATTTTGGTGCAGTGTCAGGTCGCTATGACTCCTTCGAAAACGCACGTGTAACACTGGATTACAATAAGAAGCTTTCTGAGAATGTTGCGGGCCGTTTAAACCTGTTATACAGCGATGGCGGTGACTTCTTTGACAATGGCGTTGAGGAATACCAAACCACTGGTGTGGCGGGCTCATTACTTTATAAAGTGAATGAAGCAACAGACATAAACCTTGATGTATTTGTGATGGAGCAGGATAACGTTCCGGTGCTTGGTCTTCCCTTCCTAACTTCAGCGGCTGCAGAAGCTACAGGTCAGCCCGAAGGACCGATAGATTCGGGTTTATGGGACGAATATTACAGTGTGCCGGGCCGTGACTTCGAAGAAGTGTCGACACAAATGTACACCTTAGTTATCAATCACAAAGTAAACGACGTGGTAACGCTTCGTAGCCAAACCCGTTTTGGTAGCAACGAAAAAGAGTCAGTAATTGGTCGTCCGTGGTGGAATTCAGGTGAAGAAGCTAACCTATTGAATGCTGAGCGCTTGCAAGCATTGGACGAAGAGACTGATTTATTTGTATCACAACTAGACGCAATTCTTTCACTTGAATCAGGGGCTTTGAAGCATCGAGTTGTGCTGGGTGCAGAAGTAGCAGAAGAAGAGCGTACCAGTTTTGGTGTGACAGCAAATTACACCTATGTCGATGGGCAAGGCAATGTGTTGGAAGCTCCCACCATTAACCCGTTCGACTTGCAAAACAACGTGTTTGTAACAGGTGGCACAACGCGTAGCGGCAATGACACTTCGGGCGATGCGAGCACGGTAGCCTTATATCTTCTAGATACCATCAAAGTCGGTGAGCACCTTCAAGTAGACATTAACGCGCGTTATGACGATTTTGATATCTCCGGTTCTGCGTGTGGTCGACGTAGCGGTTGTTTCGATGGGCTCGACGCTCAAGGCAGCTACTTTAGCTACGGTGCAGCGGTGAGCTATATGCCTACAGAGAACGGTAATATTTACCTAAGTCACAGTAATTCTAAGCAGCCGCCCGGCGTAGCGTTAGCGCTATCAACCAACGCCGCGCAAAATGCGGTAAGGCCTGAAAATGCAGTAACCACTGAACTTGGTGTGAAATGGCAGTTCTTTAACGACCAGCTACTTGTTAGCGGTGCTGTGTTTGAAACTACGAAAGACGTGGTCGATTCACAAAATATTGAAGACGGTGTCACAGTGTATTCGCTAGCGGGTGAGCAAGAGTCTAAAGGCTATGAAGTCAGTGTTACAGGTATGCTAACGGACTCACTATCAATCTCTGCAAACTATGCGAGTTTAGATACTGAAGTTACCCAGGACACGACAGCGGATTCTATCGGTAACGGTCTACAAGCGTCGCCAGATGATACGGCTAACATTTGGGTTAACTATGCTGCAATGGATAACAAACTGAATGTGGGCGGTGGTATCTATTACAACTCTGGTGAAACCTACTGGCGCAGAAATACGGCTTATTTCACGGTCGATTCTTACACTACGCTTTTCCTAATGGCATCTTATCAAGTGACAGAGGATCTAAAGCTTCAGTTAAACGTTGATAACTTAACAGATGAAGAGTACGTGGTAGATTACAGCGCTAAAGGGCACTTCCGTCCAGGGAACCCTCGAAGTGTAGCTGTCTTTGCTAACTATACTTTCTAATTGAGTATTCGTTATTATAAAACCAGCCTTAGGTAAAAAGACCTCTGGCTGGTTTTTTATATTTTACTCGCTTTGCCACAATGGGAACATCATGCTGGTTAGAATTGAGAACTTCCTTACCAAACAAGAAGTCACCGATGCGGTGTCGCTTCTTGAGAAAGCCGATTGGGTTGATGGCGCTGTAACAGCGGGGCATTTAGCGTTACATGCCAAGAAAAACCTGCAGTTGCCTGAAGATTCTCCCACGGCACGTCAGCTCGGAGATTTCATTTTGAGCTTGATGGGTCAGTCGCAGCATATTCTTGCAGCAGGATTACCAAACAAAATATACCCTCCCATGTTCAACTGCTATCAGAGTGAAGGAGAGTTTGGCGATCATATCGACAATACCATTAGGCGAGTGGCAGGAACNGCTGTNAAGGTTCGTACAGATATCTCAATGACGGTTTTTCTTAGTGAGCCCGAAGAATATGAAGGGGGAGAACTCGTAATCCAAGATACCTATGGAGAACAACGTGTAAAGTTCGCTGCGGGCGATATGGTGATGTATCCCTCGACCAGCTTACATAGAGTGACGCCAGTTACAAAAGGCCGTCGGCTCGCGTCCTTTTTTTGGATGCAAAGTTTAGTAAGAAGTGCTGAACAACGCCGTATTCTGTACGACTTAGATATGAGTATTCAGGCACTTAGCGCCGAGACGCCTAATAACGCTGAAATTGTCAGGCTTTCGGGTGTGTATCACAATCTGTTAAGACAGTGGAGTGAAACCTAAGCTTAAAGACCTGCAAGTAATGCGTGTTTGCGCGGTGAAATTTTCTAAGAAATTGACTAAGCTGTGGGCCATAAACAGTGCTTATTTATTTCTTCTATGGAGCCTACGCCGCAAAGCGCCATTGTCATTTCAAGCTCGTCTCTCAACAATCGAATAGTGTGAGCAACACCTAATGCCCCCGCCGTGGCTAACCCGTACATCAGAGGCCGACCAATAAGCACGGCGTTAGCACCCAGTGCCATGAGCTTTACCACATCAGCGCCTCTGCGCACACCGCTGTCGGCCAGTACCATCATTTCATCACCAACCGTTTGGCGAATAATAGGAAGCATTTCTACCGGTGAAGGCACGCTGTCCAAAGCACGGCCGCCGTGATTCGACACTACAATACCCGCTACGCCAAGTTCCGCTGCTTTTTGAGCGTCCAGTGGATTAAGAATACCTTTCAACACAATGGGCAATGACGTGTGTTGCTGGATAAAAGCAATATCTTCCCATATAGGAGCCTGTGCCATAAGCCCTTGAAATACCACGCTCTTGCCTTCTCCGGGGTGTACTAAGGGAGGAGGCGTATCTATATTGACCGCGCGCACATTTGGAGGGAGCGAAAATTCAGCTCTCTGCTCACGGTTTCGCAAGCCGTTAATTGGCGCATCGATGGTGATTACCAATGCTGAAAACTGAAAGTGCTCTGCTTTTTGTATGAGTTCTAGAGTTTGTGAACGGGTAGGTTGAACATAGAGTTGAAACCAGCGGGGGCTTTCCACCTGATTAGATATATCTTCAAAGGAGCAACTGGCTAGTGTGCTCATCACCCATAAGCCGCCTTGAGCTTGTGTTGCCATCGCCGTCGCAATCTCACCATCGGGATGCGCTAGCACTTGATAAGCAACAGGCCCTGAAATTATAGGGTGTTCAAACTGCTGCCCTAACAAGGTGGTTTTAGTTCCCCCCAGTTTGACATCTTTCAAAGCGCGGGGAAGTAAACACAGGNCGTCTANTTTTTCTCGATTTCTTCGCATCGACAATTCATCTGCAGAGCCACCGGCAATATANGCCCACGATTGTGGNGTTAGTCGCTCCCGAGCCAGGTTCTCGTAATCAGACAGTGCTGCAAGGGTTTTAGGAATTGTATTTAGCGGTGTTTTAAGCATATTCGTCAGTTTTATGTAAAGAAAGTAAAAAGCCTTTCAATATTAATTAAATTGCAAATGATAATAATTGTCATTAAGATGCAGTGCGATTTGAGCACGATTAGCCACTTCTTGCAAATAAGAAGAGAAATAAAGCGATGAAAATTCCCTATGACAGACAGGGGATGCAAGTTTCTACGGATAGTCTCACTTTTGGGCATTCTTTCTTGGAATAACAATAATCACACCAATTGCCCTAACTCAAATAGTTAGTGCTTTGCTCATGTTTGGCGTTAGAGCCATTTATGAAGTTAAGCCGCGCGTAACAAGACACAACATTTTGAAATGGCGAGCCACTGGCTGGCCAACACTCAACACATTAAGGATTATCAAATGCCTGTAAATGGTAAGCGCATTATTTTGTTAGGAACCCTGTTTCCCATGTTGTCAGCGGGTGTGCTGGCGCAAAGCGAAGAGATAGAAACGCTCGACACCACCGTTGTGCAATCTGCGTCTGAAGAGCTGAAGCAAGCCCAAGGCGTGTCTATCATTACGGAAGAAGATTTCAAACGTCGTCCTGTCACTAACGATATCGCTGAAATTGTAAGAACCATGCCGGGTATCAACCTTACAGGTAACTCAAGCTCAGGACAGTATGGCAACAAACGTCAAATCGACATTCGCGGAATGGGTCCAGAAAATACGCTTATTTTAATTGACGGCAAGCCAGTGTTGTCGCGTAACTCTGTAAAAATGGGCCGTTCAGGCGAGCGAAACACACAGGGCGACAGCAACTGGGTTCCAGCTGAAGCGATTGAGAGCATTGAAGTTATTCGTGGTCCAGCAGCGGCTCGCTATGGCTCTGGCGCATCAGGTGGTGTTATCAATATTATCACTAAGTCTCCTGATGAAGCTTCTACCTCTATCACCGCTCAGACCGAGCTTTCTTCAAATAAATACGAAGGCGACAACCGTCGTTTTAACCTAGTAACAAGTGCGCCTTTATCTGAGCGTTTCTCTCACCGCACTATTGTTAACTACAACGAACAGGACGCTGACGACCCACGCGTAAATTTAGACGCAACAGACGTAACAACGGGCCGCGGCGGTACAGCAAAAGCGGTAGGTGCAGGACGTGAAGGTGTTGAAAATATCGACGTGCGTACTCTTGTTCGCTTCGACCAAGATGATATTAATCGCTGGGACTTTGAAGCAGCCTATAGCCGCCAAGGCAACCGCTATGCCGGTGACAATGCATTTCAAGGCGTAAGCTACCCCGTTGATGAAAACGGCAACGTCATCATACCTGAACCTGAAGACCTGGCAGAAACTGATGCTCAGAGCCTAATTGGTGAAGAAACACTAGTAATGCACCGTCGTACGTTCGGCGTAACACACAATGGCGAATATGACTTCGGCGACTCATTTAGTTACATCCAATACGAAAGCACGTCTAACAGCCGTTTAGGTGAAGGCTCTGCAGGTGGTGGTGAAGGTCGCATTAATAGCCTTGAGATGACCACCATCAAATTAGAGAACATTACGGCAAAGACCGAGTGGAATGTGCCTTTAACGTTAGGCGGCTTCAATCAAACCGCAACGTTTGGTGCGGAATACCGCAAAGAGACCCTAGACGATTCAGTTAGCAATCAGCTTTCTCTGAACGTAGTTGATGACGGTACTATTCCTGGCGTAGAGACTGACCCAGAAAATCGTCCATCTGAAACCGACGCCACGCTTGTAGGTGTGTATGTTGAAGACAACATCATGCTAACGGATTCAATCACGCTTACGCCTGGACTACGTTTTGATGATCACAGCAAAGCGGGTACAAACCTTAGCCCGAGCTTGAATGCATCATGGCAGGCATCGCCTAATATTGTGGTTCAAGGTGGTATTAGCCGTGCTTTTAAAGCACCAAATCTCTATCAATTAAACCCTAACTACGTGTACTACACACGAGGTAATGGTTGCCCAGTTGACTTCTCTAACCTAGGTGGCGGGTGTCACATTCTAGGAAACCCTGACCTAGAGCACGAAACCTCAGTAAACAAAGAAATTGGTGTTAACTACACCAACGAAGAGGGCTTGAACGCGGGTATTACTTACTTCCACAACGACTATAAAGACAAAATTGGCACCGGTAATGTACCGCCAGAGTATGTGTTACCTGGCGAAGAAGGTGGCGAGGCCAACGTTCAGGTATTCCAGTGGTTTAACGTTCCTGAAGCGGTTATTTCTGGCCTTGAAGGTAACTTGTTGTTCCCTGTAACCAGCACTATTGAGTGGTCGACCAACTTTACCGTGATGCTTGAGTCAGAAGATAAATCTACTGGCCAGCCATTATCTATCGTTCCTGACTACACAGTGAACTCGCTAATAAGCTGGCAAGCCACCGATGCACTTGAGCTTGTGCTTAGCGCTCAACACTACGGTGAGACAGAAAGCCCTACGGCCAGCGTTAATTCGGGCGCCGTTATCGAAGCTGATGATCGCGAAGCCTATACCATCACCAACATTAACGCCATTTACGCGTTCGACGAAAACTTAAGCTTCAACGTGTCGGTTAAGAACTTGTTTAACGAAAGCGTTAAGCGTGAAGGTACACAAGCATCTAACGCAGGGGCGAATACTTTCAATGAACCAGAAAGAAGCTTCTTGTTGTCTGCTACTTACCAGTTCTAATACTTAGCAAGCAGTAACAAGACATTAAAAATGCCGGCCTCGATAGCGATATCGACGTGCCGGCAATCTCATTAATTCAGCCAAGAGATGTAAGGGATTTGAATGAAAGTTAAAAGAAGTGCAGCGCTTTCTTTTGTACTGGTATCACTTGCCGTGGCCTCATCAGGTATTGTGATGGCAGCAACAAAAGCCAGCGATATCGACGGGCTCACTGAAAAGTGGATTAGCATTGAGCGCCAGACGCAAAAGCTAGAAAACGAGTGGCGTGAATCAGAGCCTGCATTGCGTCAGCGTATTCAACTGCTTAAAGCTGAACGTACTCAGCTGCAGAGTATGATTGACGAAAGTAAGGCTGCAACCACCGACGTAGAAGCCCAGCGAGAAGCACTGCTTTCTGAGCAAAGTGAGCTTGAAGCACAACAGGGTGGGGTAGAGCGTGCATTGACTGGAGTAATAGGGCAAGTAGACAGCCTTTACTCGTCGCTGCCTGAAATTATTCGCCAGACGTGGGATAAAGAGCAAGCCGAATTAGCGGCTGACGCCGACACGTCAAATAAGCTTCAGGTTACCCTTGCAAAACTTTCATCCCTTGCGCAATTCAATAGCAAACTTCTGGTAAACGAAACCGTAATGCGTGCTCCCGATGACAAAGATGTATTAGTTAAACAGTTCTTTGTAGGCAGCAGCTATGCGTGGTTTACCAACGCCGATGGTCAATATCAGGGGGCCGGTCACGTTAAAAATGGCGAGTGGCAGTGGCAATTTAGTGACAATATAGATAGCGAATCGGTAGCGCTTGCCGTCGCTATTTTTGAGAAAAAGCATGAACCTGATTTTGTTTCTTTACCACTTACGCTGGCTAAAGGAGAAGGCGAATGAAATGCTTATCTCACGTTCTCACGGCATTTAATCCAATGTTGAGATCCTCTCTCATCGCAGCATGTGTTGCTTTGTGTGCAGCTGTGGTTTGTGTACCGGCAGTGGCAGCGCCTGAAGATAGCATGCTGGCCAATATTAAAGAGGCAAAAGCGCGTCTGGAACGCACCGAAAGCAAAATTAGCAAAGAGCGGGTAGCGCTGGCTAACGAATTGCGTGCGCTTGAACAGCAGGTAATGAAACTACGCAATGAAACCACGGTAGCCCGCCGTAAAATGGACGAAAGAACCCTTAGTCTTTCACAGTTAGAAAATCGCCTATCGAGCTGGAGCGAGCAACAAGAGTTCCAACAAAATTTGTTGAGCCGTTTCCTGCTTCAAACTGGTGTAGACAGTCTGTCATTAAGCGAAATGAGCTTGTCTGACAAAGTCCAGAAAGTGGGTGAAAAAGCGAAAGAGTTTGCCAATCAACAAACCCCTAATTTCAGTGCAGGAAAGGTTGTACTGGCGAATGGCGAAGTGACCCAAGCAAAAGTGCTTACTCTTGGCCCGGTGACGTGGTATCTGGCGCAAGCACAAAACGTTGCGGGTACGGCAGAGCGTAAGCAAGACCTGTTTACCTCTACGTCCACTTTTTCAGATACGGATACCGAAAGCCTTGCAAGCTTGGCAAGCAGCGGCAATGGCAGCATTAAAATAGATCCTACCCTTGGCCGCGCAGCAACGCGCGAGCAAGCGTCAGAAGGGGTAATTGAACATGTTGTGAAAGGCGGAGTGTGGGTGATCCCTATCGTTTTGTTTGCCCTTCTCGCTACGCTTATCGCACTGTTTAAAGTTATTCAGCTATGGCGCTTACCGAAGGTTAAGCAAGTAGCATCAGGCAAAGCTCTGGTGAACATGGTGGGCAGTTCAGGTGTGGGCTTCTTTGATGGCATGCAGCGCGAGCTGTATGACATAACTAAGCGTGCAAGCACGCCAACTGAACGCGACGATGAACTGTTTTCTGCACTCCAGCAAGACAAAATCAAGCTAGAAAAATACAACGGCACCATTGCTGTAACTGCTGCCGTTGCACCCTTGCTAGGTCTTCTAGGTACGGTAAGCGGCATGATTGAAACCTTTAGAATGATGACGGCATTTGGCTCAAGCGACCCCGAAGTTATTTCTGGCGGGATCGCTAAAGCCTTGGTTACGACAGAGTTAGGCTTAGTTGTGGCCATACCGGCATTAATTCTAAATGCCGTACTCTCTCGCAAAGCGCGACATTACTACGAAGAGCTCGAAAGTTTCGCGCTTGTACTTAGCAATGACGAGCCTGACGTTGCTGAGAAAAGCGACCAAAAGAGTGATGGTCAAAAGCAAGCGAGCGCAAGCTAATGATTGAACAGCTAGCGGGGAATGCATTGTGTTGGTTAATGCTGCTGGTGGCATGGTTTGCTTACCAGCAAATCTTTGTGTTGTTTACTACACGCAAAGAGATAGCCCAAGTGCGTGATGGAGAGAAAGAGCTAACAAAGCGAGAAAT
>JGI11931J13222_1000101_pt1 | contig 10094 bp, 14 predicted proteins | sample DeeseametaMP0204_FD_13222 | JGI IMG/M metagenome (IMG submission 13222) | reverse complement strand
TCAATCATGAGGGAAAGGTTGATGAAGTAGCTGTTGCTGTATTAGGTGCTATAGGACTATGATTGAGTTTAACTTTATCCTGAATTTCTTGGATCTTATATTCTTACAAGGAGATCTTTTTGGAATACGGGGAGAAGGTCCACTTGGTAGTGCTGATCCACTAGTAAAAGGCATGTTACCATCAGTGTTTGCAGTTATTGGCTTCTCTCTAATGTTAAATCTATTCAATGCTGGAGTTAGAAAAAAACTAGTTGATTCAGTAAAACTCAAAAGAATAATGAAAGAGACAAAAACTTGGCAAAAAGCAAGAATGGCAGCCTTTAAGTCAAAAGATGAAGCAAAAATTGCGGAACTAAGCAAAAAATCTACTTACATGAACAAAATGAGTATGGAAATGATGACGATGAACATGCGTCCAATGATGATTACCATAATTCCACTACTGTTGATTTTTTACTTTCTAATGCCTACGTTATTTTCATACACTGTAGCCATTTCTCCAATCCCTCTAAATGTAATACCTGGTGATTTCTTCCAACTCACTTGCACAGCTGAAAAAATGGCACAAGATGCAGCTGCAGGTATTGGACCATTCTGTAATACTGAAAATGAGATCTTTCTGTGGGCTTGGTATTTTCTTACTGCCATTGCATTTAGTGGAATGATAATGAAACTAACCAAGACTTCTATGAATGAATAGGATTGATAAAATCTATAATTATTTCTGGACCACCAGCAATAGGAAAAACAACCATTGCTAAAGGTCTTGCAAAAGAATTTGGTCTTCTACATCTGAGTGGAGGGGATATACTAAAAGAACTAGCTGAAGAGGAAGGATTTGAGACAGGGGGGGATGATTGGTGGGATACACAAGAAGGAATGAATTTTCTCGCCCAGCGCCAAAAAAATTCTGAGTTTGACAAAAAGGTAGATGATAAGCTCAAAAAACTTTTTTCTAAAGGAGATGTTGTCATAACCAGTTATACACTTCCATGGCTTGTTGAAGGCGGAGTTAAGATTTGGCTTGCTGGTTCTAAAGAAAATAGTGCTCCAAAGAATGACTACTAGGGACAATTTATCAGAAACCGACGCTTTAGAAATTGTACAAAAACGATATAGTGAAAATAAAATAATTTACAAAACATTATACGGATTTGAGTTTGGTGAAGATCTATCTGTATTTGATAAGATCATCGAAACCGATGACCTTAATGTAGAACAAGTTCTTGAAGTTGCAAAATCAACTGTGAGGAAATATTTTTGACGCTAAAACAACTTGAGGGTCTAATTACCATCGACGAAGATATTACTGACAATCAATATGGTACATACTATAACAAGCGTACAGTTGAACAGCTGCTAAACTACGGTTTAATACTGCTGGATAAGCCAGCCGGTCCAACCAGTCACGAAGTTGTTGCGTGGACTAAACGCATTCTTGAAATTCCAAAGGCTGGACATAGCGGTACTTTGGATCCACAAGTTACTGGTGTACTTCCGTTGGGTCTTGGTGAGGGCACAAAGGCCTTGGGTGTTTTATTACTTGGTCCAAAAGAGTATCATGCATTGGGCAGACTACATTCATTGCCATCTAAAGAAAAACTTGAAAATATCTTAAATGAATTCTGTGGAGACATTTACCAAAAACCACCTCAGCGTTCATCTGTCTTAAGACAGACGCGAGTTCGTAAAATTTTTGAGCTGGAGTTGCTTGAACAGAAAGAAAACTTGATTTTAATCCGTGTACTTTGCGAGGCAGGTACCTATATTAGGAAATTGATCTATGATTTTGGTGAAATATTGGTGCATGGCGCTACTATGATTGAGCTAAGACGAACTCGTGTAAGCCAGTTTCATGAAAATTATCCATTAGTTACTCTTCATCAAATCGCAGTTGCGTTTGCAGATTGGAAGGACAACAAAGATGATTCCAAACTATCTACTATGATACATCCAATAGAGCATGTCCTAAGTGAAATCAAGTCAGTGGTTATTCGTGATACTGCTGTTGATGCGCTATGTCATGGAGCACAGCTTGCCATACCTGGAATATTACAAATCTCTCCAAATTTACAAAAGGAAGATCTTGTTGGCATTTACACGCAAAAAGGAGAGATTGTAGCACTTGCACAATCTTTGATGTCTGAAGATGATATCAAAGAAAATACAAAAGGATATGCCTTTGAAACAAAACGAATAATCATGGCGCCAGAAACCTACCCAAAAAGTTGGAGATCACGGTCAACAATTAAAGAAAACGTCACGAATACTTAGGCAAGATGAAAAAAGTACCTAGAGGTCTTATAATTGCAATTTCAGTTGGTGTGCTGGCAGGTTTGACACTTGGATTTTTCGTGAACTCTCAGTCTAATCATGAGCAATTAGTATTTCAGCTAGGTCCTTCAATCTCCATTGTAACAGAAAAGATTGATTTTGAATTGGGAGAGCAGATTTACATTAAAATTGTAAATTCTGGCACCGTGCCACTAACATTTTCTGATGCTTCGTATGGTTTGAAGGTGACAGGACTTGACGGTGTGTTGTTTTACACTCCAATGGCAGCCCAAGTAATTTCAACGCTTGAACCAATGGAGGAAAAAACATTTGTTTGGGATCAGAAAAGGATGGACAACTCTGATTCATTGGAGGGCATATACAAGATCATAGTTGAGGGATTTGACCATGATAACAACAAAGTGAAAAAATCCATAATCATAAACCTTCTAAAGTAAGATATTCAGAAATCTATATGGCGAATAAATAATGCCGGGGTCGCCTAGCCTGGTAGGGCGCGCGCCTGGAATTTTATAAAAACCATAAAGCGCGTTCTCGCAAGGGATCGAGAGTTCAAATCTCTCTCCCGGCGCCTTTACATAACCAAAAGTGACAATAATTGCAATGCAAAAATATGATATTGCAATTATTGGTGCAGGAGTATTAGGAACTACAATTTCATATTGGCTTTCTACATTATATGATCTAAAGATTTGTGTAATTGAAAAAGAACCTGATGTTGCGTTACATTCTAGTACTCGTAATAGTGGCGTAATTCATTATCCGTTTTACTTGGATTCTAAAAAAAAGAAGAATTTTGCAAAAGCCGCATTTCTTTCTCATGATATGTGGAAAGTATTGGCTAATGAAAACAATATTCCTTGGGTTCAGGGCGGGACAATTGAAATTGCGTTAGATGAGGAACAACACAAAACTCTTGAAAAATATATGGTTTTAGGAAAAGAAAACGGATTAACTGAAGAAGATATTTCAATTCTTGATTCCAACGAACTTAAAAAAAAGGAACCAAACTTGACCTGTCACTCTGGTCTTTATTGTACCAAGGAGGCTTCCACAAACTACGGTATGCTTACAAATGCAATTACAAATCTAGCAAAAAAAAATAAAATAAATTTTTTACTTAGACATAATGTAAAGTATGTAGAAGAAACATCTAAAGATGTAAACATGATATTTTCAGACAACTCAACACTGACAGCTAACTTTGTTATCAATTGTGCTGGGGGAAATTCTCTTGATATTGCTAAAAAATTTAGATTGTTAAAAGGTTATTCAGATCTTCATTTTCGTGGTGAATATTGGGTAGCCAATTCAGACATTGCAGATCTAGTTAAAACAAATATCTATACTGTACCACGCTATCCAGAATTTCCATTTTTAGATCCACATTGGATTAAAAGAGCCAACGGCGAAACTGAAATTGGTCCAAACGCAGTTCCGGTTGATTCTCCAGAGGCATATGACAGNTTTATCACAGATATACCTACCACACTTTCAAAAATCNNGGACATTGTTACCGGTAGTGCAAAGAAGCTTCTTCTAAATACAGACTTTATTTCACTGGTATCTAAGGAATTTCTTAGTTCAATTTCTAAATCAGCCATGGTTGAAAGGGTGAAAAAATTTATTCCTGCCGTCAAACCAGAAAACTTTCCAAAACGCGGAACATCAGGAATTAGAACACCAGTAATTTCACCTGATGGAGATTTTGTATCCGAAATGATTGAAACTGAAGGTAAAAATTCTTTTCATATAGTAAATTATAATACTCCTGGCGCAACTGGGGCTCCAGCTTACTCTGCTTTTGTTGTGAAAAAATTACAAGAAAAGGGAATCTTGGCACAGCCAAAAAATCAAAAAGACTCAATTTGGAATTTCAATAAAATTTTTGGATAAGCTTAATATCCATTTCAATTACAATTTTTTTGTTGTTACCTAACAAGTGCTCCATTAGAGAAGGGAACAAAGACTGTGTTAACCCACCAAAATATGTAATCACAGTAGTATCTAACAATGATGAATTTATGCTTGGAATTACATGTGAAAAACACAAGACATCTGTTTCGTCAAAAATTGGATCACTTCAAAACGATGGAAAAATACCAAAAGGTAGAATCAAATTTGAAAACCTCAAATCTGTACAAACTGATTGTATTCGTGGAGATCCCGATGATTTAATTCAGTTATGAACGCCCACTTAAACCATTTATAATATCTTAACAATAAAAAATCAATGAGTTCTGATAATACCAACGAAGAATTCACTATTTGTGATGATTGTAAAAACCCAATAGAAAATTGTACCTGTGTTTGCCCGTTCTGTGGAGAACGCGATAAATGCGAATGTGCACTAAAACTTTCTACTGATGATAGCGCAGCTACTGGCGGTTAATTATGCTACAGCCAGTATTAGTATTACATTTTTAAGATTCAGAGTTTTATGAAAATTAATGGTTGAAGTAATATATCAAGATCTAAGCAACAAAGATTCTCGGAATTACTACATTGGCATACCAAGGAACTGGAAATACGGAAAAGATGATGACGTGACAGTTATTGTGTCAGATGTTTGTGTTGTTATCCCTCAAACTATTGCGGGAGCAACGGGAGAATTGAAAGTTTTAAGGACTCTTGAAGCAATGTTGGATGCAAATGTAATCAATACAGGAGATATTCAAAAGGCAATAGAGCACGTACTTTTATAAATCAACATAAATCCGATTTATTCTGTATGCTGTTCACATGAACATATCATTTTTAATATTCAATAAAGGAAGCATTTGTTATGGCTTTTGACTATAGTTGGTTAATCGGAGGACCACAAGGAAGTGGTGTTGATACAGCAGCAAACATATTTTCACGAGTTGGCGCAAAACTAGGCTATCACGTTTTTGGAAAAAGGGAATACCACTCTAACATCAAAGGCCTGCACAGCTATTTCGTGGTGAGACTTTCAGATAAGAAAATTCGTTCAAACATAAACGGTGCAAACATTATGGTAGCTTATGACGCTGAAACTTTGGTTAGGCATGGTTTAGAAATAATCAAAGACGGTGCAATAATTTATGATGCCTCCATAGTTAATACAACAGTTGATCAAATTCCAACTCTTGAAGCGATTCATAAGGCACGATTATTGAAATTTTTTAATTCTAAAAATATGGAGCCGAATGTTTCAAGCATACTTGATTTGGCAAAGGAGAATGGTGTTAAGGTTTATCCAATCTCATTTAGGGATATATTATCAAATATTGCAAACGAATTGAACAGCCCTGAACTTTCACGTATGGTACGTTTGTTTAACGTACTGGGAGTCTCATTTTCACTTGGAATTTTGAAAGCCCCAATAGAACCACTGTTGGAGGCTATCGAAGATACTTTTTCAAAAAAACCTTCTATTGTTGACTTGAATAAGAAAGCAGCAAACTTTTCTTACAATTATGCGTCAGCAAAATTTTCTGATTTTAATAGTTCAATTAGTAAAATAGACAAGGAATCAAACACACTTTTAGTTCAGGGTCATCAGGGTTCAGCTCTTGGAAAGATAGTATGTGGATGTAGGTTCCAATCATACTATCCAATTACGCCTGCATCAGACGAAAGTGAATTTTTGGAAACCCATGAAATTTTACAAGTAAAAGAGGATAGACCGGGTTCTACCACTATAGTGCAAACAGAGGACGAAATTTCGGCGATAGGAATGGCGGTTGGTGCATCATTAACAGGTGTACGCTCGGCAACGTCAACTTCAGGACCAGGATTCTCTTTAATGGCAGAGACACTTGGTTGGGCTGGAATAAACGAAACGCCAGTAGTTATTACACTATTTCAACGGAGTGGACCTTCAACTGGATTACCAACAAGACAAGGTCAAGATGATTTACTTTTTGCAATTAATGCAGGACACGGAGAATTCCCAAGAATAGTTTATGCATCAGGTGATGTTGAAGACAGTTTTTACGATACGTGCAAATGTTTCAATTTTGCTGATATTTTTCAGGTTCCTGTTATTCACATACTTGATAAATTCATTGCTAGTTCAGTTGTTACATGTAAGCGATTTGAGCCAGATTTAATCTCTATTGATCGTGGAAAATTACTTGAAAAAATAGATGGTGATTACAAACGTTTTGCTCATTCACCTGATGGTATTTCTCCAAGATCAAAGCTTGGTCTTGAAAATGGTGTTTTCTGGAATACTGGTGATGAGAGTGACGAATACGGTCATATCTCTGAGGATCCAGTGAATAGAATTCAGATGATGGACAAAAGACAAACAAAAGTTGAGCAAATGCTGTCTTTAATTCCTAAGGACGATCAGGCTGTAGCATATGGCAAGTTAGACATTTGTATAGTCAGTTGGGGCTCTCCAAAAGGACCAATCTTAGACGCAATTGAAATGCATAGGAACGAAGGACACGAAATTGGTTTTATTGATATCAAACTATTACATCCATTCCCTACAAACTATATCAAATCAATGCTAAAAGATTCTTCAATTATAATTGATATTGAAGCAAATATGACTGGCCAACTTGCTTCATTGATAAGAGAAAATTTGCTAAGAGATCCAGACTATTATGTTTTAAAATATACAGGAAGACCTATGACATGTATAGAAATTTTTGATTCTTTGAAAAAAATACTAGAAAAGAAATCTGAAAAAAAGCAGGTGTTAACATATGGCGATTAAACTAGGTGATTACAAAACTCAGGTACATAACGATTGGTGCCCAGGCTGTGGAGATTTTGGAATAGTTAATGCAATACAAATGTCATTAACAGAAATGCAAATACCTAGACACAAGGCGGCCATTTTCTCTGGAATTGGCTGTTCAGGTAAAACATCTCATTTTATCAACGTATATGGAATTCACACTCTTCATGGTAGAGTTTTAACATTTGCTCAGGGTGCAAAAATAGCAAATCCTGAAATGACAATAGTTGCTGCCGGTGGAGACGGTGACGGTCTGGGAATTGGAGCTGGTCATTTTGTTGCAGCGGGGAGGCGAAATGTCAATATGACATACATCATATTTGATAATGCTGTATATGGATTAACAAAAGGTCAAGCTTCACCAACTCTAAAGTTAGGCGAACAGACTAAATCATTACCAAACCCTAATCCAAATTACAATGTAAATCCTATAGCCCTAGCAATTTCTAGCGGTTTTACATTTGTTGCTAGAAGTTATTCATATGATGTTAGGCAATTAAAAGATCTTATTACGGCTGCAATAAAACACCAAGGTCTCTCATTTATTGACGTTTTACAACCATGTCCTACGTATAATGACCTTTACACCAGAGACTGGTTTGCAGGTATTGATCAAGTTAATGAAGAAACAAAGAAACCAACACCTAGAATTTACAACCTAGCAGAAACTGATTATGACCCAGTAGTACATTATAGCACTACTGATGAGCTCAATGAAAAACTAAGCCAAGCATTAGTAAAATCACTTGAATGGGGTGATAAAATTCCCACAGGAATATTCTACAAGAACGAATTAATCACACCATACACAAAAAGAATAACAGACAAAATACCTAACTATCTTGAAAACCCTGCAGCAAAACAGAAGATTTCGAAGAACGGAAAACCAACTACAGATATTTCAAAACTTCTTGATTCTTTAAGAGTGTAATATACTGTAATTATATAAATGCCATATGAGTTATTAGCAAGAAATTCTAACTGTTACGTTATCTTTGAACATAACCGATGTTAACATAATTTTTCGTAAAGCAATCATTAAAGGTTTTTTTGAAGATGAACTTCTGAATCTTGATTTTAAAAAATCAACTTAAATCATCCTACAATTAATGGCGAAGGCTTGATGCAATCTCGCCTGCTTCATATTTTTTTTGATATTGAAACTGGCGCAGATTATCCTGATGGCGACGAGTGGTTTATCGCCGATTTTTTATTCCCTTATGATATGAAAATACCTGATGAAATTAAAGGACCAGACTATTTTATAACTATCTCTACTGCAGATAACAAAAACTTTTGGCATCATCGTGAGATGATAAGATACAAGTATGGTAAGACAAAAAAGCTTACTGAAGCATTAGAATTTTTAGAGACAAAATACAAAGAACTTCATTCAATGGTAGAACCATTAGAGAAAGATATCAAGTAACAACCTTTCATCCTTTTTTGGTAAGGCTAATTTTTTTTTGTCCTACCAAAACTGAATTCAATCTCCATCTACCAGACTCTATATCATATTTGTATACGGCCTCAGATAGATCATTCGGAATATTGTTATCATTGAGATGGTACGGAAGCAATTCTACTACGGAATCAATTTTTTCTATTGCACTATTAAAATTATGATTCTCACTCAAATCAGTTACAAATCGAACATCTGGGTCACCTGTAAAGAGAATTTCAACTATGATAGCATTTCCCTTGCCACGCCGCCTCTTCATTTCTTTGATAATATGCTTTACTTTTTCCCATTCCCGAAATTCAAACCATTTGAAAAATTCTTCACTAAACGGTAGCGGTATAATAACAGTTAACGCACTCACAAAATTTAGTTCAGTTTGTTCAGTTTCCTCTTGAATTACCTCAAATTTTTCATTGAACAAGTTATAGATCACCTCAATTTCCCATGGTGAAATTCCATAGTATCTTAAACAAACAGTTACCGGTTTTTCATCCATTAATTTCTAAACTAGAAATTTGTAATTAAAGGTTAAAAGCAGATGAAAAATTTCTAATTTAAAAAACCGTATCCACATATTTCCAAAGATACATCAATGCTACTGTACTGATAACAAACAGCATGGGTTTCCATGCAAATACTGGTATATTTGGAGTAACCAATTTGATCTTATAATTGTCAAATATAGTCTGAACGTATCTTTTGATTCTATTATTCCAAACTCTGTAATCGATTTCATATTTTTTTAGCATGTTTTCTATTTCGTATATCACTGGAGTTCTTTGTCCAAACAGATGTTGTAAATAATCTCGAGAAACTTCTACCTCAGCGTGTATAGCCACAAGTTCTTTTTTCAATTCTACAAGTCTTACATGCAATTCCCATGGCTTTTTGAGTTTTAGGGAAAGACCATTACCAATTTGAAATGGCTGCTTGTGCTCAAATTTTACCTTTGAAAAACCCTCTTGTAAAAACATTTGAAATAATTCACTAGCATTTTTTTTTACTATAATATGAAGCTGTTCAACAGTAGAACGATTTTCTATGTTTATCATTCCTTTAAGACCGTCAAGAAAAGAAATTGTTTTTGGGTATTTTGTAATGTACTCTGCCATCGCCTGTTCTCAAAACTACCTATATTTAAAAGCGGATATAATTCTTAGTTAATTTTTAAATAACATACTATTTTTTCAAACCTCTGAAATAAATACACTCATCATATGGAATTGCAGTTTCTTCAGAACTTATCCTTCTGTCCGTCAATTTTGCACCAGATTCCCTAATAATTGCTAATGGTATTAATTCATCTGCTTCTCCCATTTTGTGATTTGCAATTGATGCTAAATTGTCCGCAACGGCTTGAAATGTTACTTTCAGTACGTTTCCATCGAGATCCTTGGTTGCTCGTCGATCCAAAACTGGTTCAATTCCAGAACAAGCAATTGCCACGCCACTAGTACCTATTCTTGCTGGCATAAGTCTACTGTCAACTATTATGATACCAACATGGAGGTTATAATCCAAAAAGAATTTCCTTTTAATTTGCTCTGCAACTTGATAAGGATCATTAGGATATAAAATCAGTTTACCTTGAGAATTTGATTTGTCAATACCAGCATTGGG
>JGI11931J13222_1000096_pt1 | contig 10360 bp, 10 predicted proteins | sample DeeseametaMP0204_FD_13222 | JGI IMG/M metagenome (IMG submission 13222) | reverse complement strand
CTTTAAGACCAGTTAATCCTCTGTAAAAATCGCCATGCTCACGATCATTTGGATGTGCGAGCGATGATGACATCACAAGAAACAAACATATCCATCTTTTCATAAATTATTTCCTTGTTACAAGTAACCACAATGCCAATTCAATATGGGTAGAACATACGTTCACAATATCGAAATCGTCACAGCAATGACTAAAAAACTTTTAGTCAGGGCGCAGAAGAGAGCTCATAAACAGACCAGTAGGATCGTATTGTTGTTTTAATAATTTCAAACGAGCTGTGTGTTGGCCGTAGTAAAGAGCAAGTGGCGACCCATTCCCCATGTCATAATTTTGGTAAGAATGACCATTAAAAAACGGTAATAGCAAATCGAAAGATTTATTCACCCAATCGATAACTTCAGTATCGTCACATTCAGCTTGAGTGATCCCTGTGATACTACAGACGAAAGAAGCGTTGCGGTGAATAAATGCCGAATCGTCAGCGTTTACATCCTGAATAGCGCCACAAAGCGGGTCTAGCATAAATCCACCTGAATTTACCGGACAAGCTCGGTAACACGATAAAAGTGTTTCAATGAATTCGTCTGATAGCTCGCCTTCAATTATGCCATTTCGCCAATACAAACTCAGATCACTATCGTAGTCATTGGATTGGCATTCAACGTATTGCGACCGCCTACTTAACAATGTGGCACCGTCTTGCCATTTGGCTACAGAATCCAAACCGTGCACCCAGTCCTCACTAAACCCCATTATCGAAATTCGTGCTTTATCGTGCATCGATCGCGAGAGATATGCATATAGAAAAACCGATCTGTTATCACTGAGCACTGTTTTGCTATATTGCCTAAGAATAGATCGTGCGTGACATAATGGCCACTCGAGTATTCGGCCATCAATATTTTGGGGGGCATCATTTAATTTAAACGTGACATCGGTCACAACGCCAAATTGACCATGGCCACACCCTTTTAATGCCCAAAACAAATCCGGATGTTGGGATTCGGTCACTTGTCTTACTTTACCGTCAGCAGTTATCAATCCAAACGCGAGCACATTGTCGCAACTCAAACCAAGCTTTCTGGACAAAAAACCGATCCCCCCTCCCAATGTTGCGCCGACAACACCAACATCGGGACAGGTACCCAAAGGAACTACTTTGTTGTGTTGCGCTAGAAAATGGTCCAATTCACTATTTTTGACGCCTGCGCCGACGTTTACTGAGCTCTTATCAACATTCAGTACAGTTGTTTTAAACATCGACATATCAATTACAATTGCATTGTTAAGGACCGACATGCCACTTACACCATGCCCTTGACCCTTAATTGTAATAGATAAGCGCAACTGCTTTGCACATCTGACAATGTGTATAATATCGGTCTTTGTTTTAGGTTGAATAATTACTAACGGAAAACGCGAAACACCTTGATTGAATACTTTCCTGTTTTCTTCATATTCTGCACTACCCGGTGACCAGAATGCGCCGTCAACAAGACTTGCCAGTTCTACCAAACTTGTTTCAGTAGCCCGCGTGATTGAATCTGTTTTTGTCTGTTTTGCAGGTGAAACTTCAACAATACTCTCAAGTAGATTCCAACTTCGACTACCAAAAGTGTTTGGCGTGATATCGCTCAGCAATTGTCGCAGATATTGTGCAACTAATCGGGGAGGTAAAAGCTTGTTTGCTGAATACATACTGCGCATTAACTCCGATGCAGGCAACGCGTGATTTGAAGCTTGCCTTATCGTTTCCTGCATTTTGGTGTCGACGTTTCCAGGAGCCACAGTTGTAAAAACAGCAATATCGTTATCGACTTCAAGTTGAAAACACTGGCACAGCATATTTAATGATGCTTTGCTCACACAATAAGCTGAGGCGCCAGCAACGGGTTGTACTGGCAAATCACTGGTTAAAAACATCACGCGGCTATGACTAAATTTTTTTAAGCATATCTGCGTTAAAAGGCGAGGTACTTCGACATTTATCCATTGGGTTGCCTCCCACTCATCAGGGGCGACGTTGCTAATATCTCCAAATGGCATGACAACACCTGCGCAATGGATCAGGTAGCTAAAGTGAGTATGCTGATTGACAACGTTTTGAAGGCTTTTAATACAATCCCTATTAGTGAAATCGATACACTCGATTCTGACCCTATCCCCATAAGACCTTTTAAGCTGTTGTAAAGTTTCTGGATTTCTACAAAGTGCTACGATCTGGATAAAAGGGTAGGAGAGTAGAAGCTCTTTTGTAAGCGCAAGTCCTATACCAGAGCTAGCGCCTGATATTAGTGCTGTCTGTTGATACAACATCTTAAAAGCCTATTTCGTAGAAGAGTGAAAGCTCACTTATATGTTTGATAGCTTCAGCATAAGTAAAGTCCTTGAATGGATAAATAAAGTTAATGATTTGATTACAGAAATGTAATCAAACCGTAATCGATTCGTTGTGATGCTTTGATCTGAATCAACTACAGTTGAAATGAAATCACTACGATTAAATACATAAACATTTTATTAAGGTGCCTACGACGAACAAGGACAACTAGATATCACAGCCAATGGGTTTGATATCAACTTTATTAGTACTCACGCCATCATCAGAGGCGAGTATATTAAAACTGAAACGGACTCATTTGTTGAGCGAGATCATGAGCAAACTATTGACTCATTTTCACGCAATGGATGGTTTTTACAAGGTACTTTCTTCGTTGGGCATGCTTTTCAATCCCTAGGTAGTACTGAATTGGTCCTTGAATATGCTGAAACCAATAAAATTGAAGAAGCGGAGCGCTGGATGGTAGGTGTCAACTATTGGTTGGACCCTCGTTCAGTTATTAAGGTGGGCTATGAAGATACAGACGTAGTTGAAGGCCCTGATGATACACGGTTTGCTGTGCAATTCAGCTATGGATTCTAGGGGATATCATGAACAAGAAATTAATTATATGTGCACTAATCACATTTATTTCGTTACCGAACTTGGCAGACGATGAAACCACACTTTCTGGCGCAGAGTTAATTAATAACAACTGTGCGCGTTGTCATAACAGTAGGCCTGTGCGTGAGTTTTCTATCAGTGAGTGGAGAGTGATCATGCCACACATGCGCGAAAAAGCGCATTTAACCGGCAGCGAAGTATAAGCCATTCTTGAATTCATGGAAATAGCTTCTAGTCCTGCTCAACCGGTAGAGGTGACTCTGGCTAAATCATTAACAGTCAATCCACGTGACGTACTCACTCGATATGGTTGTCAGGGGTGTCATCAAGTGCAAGGCGCAGGCGGAACACTCGGTCCATCGCTGGATAATGTTATTAGCGAAAAAGGCAGGGCATTCTTTTTGCGCAAAGTTAAGGAGCCTCAATTTAATAACTCGTCGTCCGCAATGCCGCAAATGCCGATTACAGATGATGAGCTTGAAGCTTTAGCTGAGTTTTTATCGTCCATATAGCCTATTGACCTGAGTCTAAGACATTAGATTAAGGTGACAAGACGTAAACTTTAAACCTAAAACGCTCAACTGAGCATAATCAAAGGAAACAATCTTATGAAAAAGCTTACTTCACTATTACTGGCCAGTGCTTTAGTCGTTGCGCCAATAGCGACTTCTTTTGCATATCAACAGACTGACAAATCTGATATGCCGATGATGGATGGTCAGATGATGCAAAAGATGCAGACGCATATGGAAGAAATGCGCGCAGTATTGGATGCCGTTAAGAGTGAATCGGATCCGGAGAAGCGCGAAGCCATGTTGCATGAGCATGCCCAAAAGATGCAAGACATGATGGGCATGATGGAAGGAAGCGACTCGATGGGGATGAAAGCGGGAAAAGGAATGAAACACAAACACACTGATATGTCCACCGAAGACAAAATGAAAATGATGGAACAGCGTATGTCGATGATGGAAGACATGATGAGCCAAATGATGGGGCACACCGCTGAAAAGTCTAAACCAATACATAAACACAAATAGAGCTAATCACCACGTTACGAGGCAGGAGGTGACCTGCTGTCTCGCTTATTTCAATAATCACAGGAATTTTACATGAATAAATTAATTAAGTTTTTTTCAATTGTAGTCTTGTCAGTTGGACTCCTCGGAGGATGCGCAAGCCAGGTTTATCACGACTACATCATGAGTGGGCAAGTTGTTACAGTCGATGATAAGCAAGCAGTGGTATGTGTATCTGATACGGATGGTTTGAAGGAACATCAAGTTTTTAATGTCTATAGAACTGTCTACGACCCTACAGCAATCTCAGAAGGTGAAAACAGCTATTCACGAGAGTTCGTTGGGAAAATTCGTCTTGGAAAAACTAAGGATAAGCACTTCGCGGAAGCTATTGTGCTGGATGGCGAAATTACGCGTTATGACATGGTCGAGTTTGACCGTGGTTTTTGATTAATATTTTAATTAGGAGTATGCCGTTGTGAATAATAGAGTTTATCACCAACCCTACCGTATAGCGGTTATTGTGACGCTGGTATTAGTGAGTGTCTTATTCACAACCGCGTGCTCAGCAGTACCACAAAGTACTGAGCCAGACAAAAAAAACAATTCATCAGAAACTAAAGAAACTCAGCCTGAGTTAAACGTTGATGACTTCGCTAAAATCCAAACCGCTTTGCGCTCGTTAGACAATTCATTAGCGACCCAGCCAAAAAGCAATGAGAGTGTAAATCCGAGTGATACCAGTGTTTCACTCAATACATCATCAATGCCACTTTCAGCAACAAACACAATGAAAATGGGAAAGAGTAAGAATAAAGGCATGATGCCAATGCGCGGGAAATCGTGCATGGGAATGATGTGCAAAATGATGATGAAAAACAGCTCAATGATGGGTACACCACCTGAACAAAATAAAACACAGATATCTGGTTCTCCATTAAATGAAAGCTTACCCGGTGTCAGTGGAGCGCTGCATTTATACCACGTTGGAGAGCAAGCTTTTTTCTTAAACCACAAAGAGACACTCGAATTGACCGATGGTCAGTACCAAACGCTTCTCACGATCCGAACTGAATGGGAGTCTACTCAACAAAGCTTTACGCTGCAGCGAAGTGCGTTAGAAGCATCGTTGTGGGAATTGACCGCTCAGGGGCTACCTCAATACGACAATATCAAAGACACCATTGCTGAAATAGAAGCCACAAACAGCGCCTTGCGGTTGCAGTTTATTACATCGGTAGGGAAAGCGGTATCAGTATTAACGCCCTCTCAGATCGCTAAGATAAATAGCCTGTGGATGGCCGAACAAACAGGTGAGTTATGAGCATGTGGTGGCCACACACATCATTTTTTCTGCGTTACGCCGTCATTTTGAACGTTATGCTGTTATTCGCAACGACGAGCAGTTACGCACAGCAACAGCCAGAGGATAGTGAGCATGCGAGCCACCATCCTGAAGCTACCAATGATCCCACTGTCAACGCTAATACGGATGTTTTGCCGACTGCTACACAAGGTAAAGGGCCGCTGGGCAATGCTGACGCCATGATGGGACCCGGTATGGCAAAAGGCATGGATAAAATGATGGAGAAAATGGGTGCACCCAAACCTAAAGATCTCTATCCCACGCTAATGCGCATGCATTCAGCTACACCCGAACAAAGAGAGACTGTTCTGATTAAAGCAACCGCAAGAATGCAACAAGGAAGTGAGCAACTTGCTACAGGTTTTGATTGGCTTGCCCGCGCAGCTGCCACTGATGACTATTCCCAAATGCAAATGGCTGTTGAAACAGTTAAAGAGGGTATAGCCCATTTTGACAGTGGTCTTGCTGCGAAACGTGCCATACAAGACGGGCAAGAACCACGAAGAGTGGCATTAACCTGGTTCAAGTCACAAATGAATTTGCTTCCCAGTGCGCCGGAAAAAGGTACTTCAACCCTATTTGGTATGACACCGTTTCACAGCGCAGTGATGCTCGTTTTACTCATATTTACAATTGTTATGGTGTATGTGTATGGATTTAAGATGCGCAGAGCTGCCGCGCTGCTCGAAGAGCTTAAGTCTACTGACACCGCAAGCACATCTGCGCCAACGACAAAAGTTTCCTCTGTTGTCGAATCTAATCCGGCTGCCCAGCAGCATGCTTCGGCACCTGCGCAAAGTAGCGAGCCAGCATTGTCATCCACTGCCTCATCGCGCAAGGGCACGTTTAGTGGCGGTATGGTAGTAACCGCGATTTTTAATGAAACCCATGATGTTAAAACGTTACGTCTAGCCAGCCCAGATGGACAAACCATTCCATTTGATTTCGAACCAGGTCAATTTGTCACGTTCACACTGAACATCGATGGTTTTGAAAAGCCAGTTAAGCGCTCATACACCATTGCATCATCGCCCACTGAACAGTATTACTTTGAAGTTACGATAAAGCGAGAGGAGTTCGGTGTGGTTTCTCGTTATATGCATGACGCGGTTGAGGTAGGAAATACGCTTTCAATTAAAGCCCCCGGCGGTAAATTTTATTTCAATGGTCATGGTTCAAACAGCGTGGTGTTGATTTCTGGGGGAGTGGGGATCACACCGATGATGAGCGCTGTCCGCTACTTGACGACGACGTGCTGGGACGGTGATATTTATTTTCTGTTTTGTACGCGAACGTCCAACGACTTTATTTTTGAACAGGAATTAAAATATCTGCAAGCACGTCATCCTCGGTTAAAAGTACTGGTCAGTATGACTCAAGCAGAGGGTACATCCTGGATGGGGCCCCAAGGCCGCTTTTCATCCGCAATGATAAACGAATTTGTGCCAGATATTGCCTCAAAAACTGCGCATATTTGTGGGCCTCCTGCAATGATGGATGCTACGAAAAAAATGCTAGCCGAATTGGGTATGCCTAACACGCATATTAAAACCGAAGCGTTTGGGGCTGCTAAACCAGAGCCCGCTCCCGTTAAACCTCAATTAGCCACTAACACCAACGCAGGCGACAACAGACAAGTACGGTTTAGTCTTTCAGACGTCGAAGCCCACGCGGGTCCGGATGAGACCGTATTAGACGTCGCTGATGGACTCGATGTAGATATAGAGAATTCATGCAGAGCGGGTTCGTGCGGGAGTTGTAAGGTGAAACTGCTACGTGGTGACGTCGATATGGAGGTTGATGATGGGCTGGAGCCTGAAGATAAGCTCAGTGGGTATATTCTGGCGTGCCAAGCTATCCCTAAATCTGATGTGGAGGTTGAGGCTTAATGAATTCTCAAGAGCGCACAATTGTAAGCAGCTTGGTTGTCCTAATGATCCTGCTATGGCTCGGTTTTTTATGGCATAGAGACCCAGCATTCCCAGGCAGTTTTATTGGATTTGGCGTGGGTTTAAGCGCTTCGGTATTAATGCTTATCCCATTGGTATACATGACCATTAAGCGTAACAAATCACTTAAGAAAGTCGTGACGAAGCACATCGCTATGCCAACGCTCCTGCGTATACATATCTATGCTGGTGTGCTGGGGCCTATTCTAGCGCTGATCCATAGTGCCCATCGTTTTGATAGTGCTACCGGAGTTTCGCTTGTTATCTTTATGATGGTCGTTGTGATCAGTGGGTTTGTGGGTCGATATGTACTCGGTCTTATTTCATCGAATGTGAAAGAGAAAAAGCGCCAAGTAAATGAACTCCACGTTGCGCTTTCTAACGCAAAACAGGCGTTGAAAGACGCAGTCTGTGATGACAGATATTCGACGTTTGCCCAAACATCCGCACGACATATTCCTTACATCACGTTAAATGTGCCTACTTCAGCACAAAGTAAATTGTTCAAACAAGAAAGCCAGGTTCTTTCTATCATTGATACAATTTCCGATGTTGAGTACAGCATTCTCATTCATGACACCGCGAAGGTGTGGTTTGCTCGTTGGTTAAAATTTCACATCGTGATTTCAATGACACTTTATGTAGTCCTGTTTTTTCACATTTTCAGTGAAGTTTACTTTGGACTGCGCTGGTTATGATGAAATGGATAATAATCGTTCTTGGCTTAGTTGCTGCTGGCTTTGGCGTCAGTCATTTCATTCATATGCCTGAAGATAGCGCACAAATTCCATGGGAAAAAATGGTTGAACCCGGTTCACTCAATAAAGCACATGCCTTTCTCGCGGATGACTGTTTGAGTTGTCACACACCGGTGAAGGGCGTTGAGCGTGACAAATGTGTGGCGTGTCATGCAAATGATACGCATATCGTTGCGCGTCAACCCACTGCATTTCATACCGACATCAAAGAATGTGCAAGTTGCCATGTAGAGCACAAAGGTGAATCGGCCAACATTTCGCTCATGAGCCATATAGCGTTAGTCGACATTGGTTTCAATATGCTCCCCAACCCAAATGTCCCGTTTGACGAGGGCGCTGCCACCATGGCGTTTTTGGAGAACATACTAGCGAATAAACAAACTCCTGAGCCCTTGTTTGTGCACCCTGAGGTCAGTGATAAAGAAGCCTTATTAAATTGTACGCAATGTCACAGCAACGATGATCGCCATTTAGGTCTATTTGGAGAGGATTGCGTGCAGTGTCACAGCACAGACAAATGGTCATTGCCAAAGTTTATTCACCCGTCGAGTCAATCACGTGATTGCAATCAATGTCATGAAGCGCCGCCCAGTCACTATATGCAGCATTTTAAAATGATTTCCGCCAAAGTGGCAGGCGAGCCTAAAGCTAAAGTTGAGGAATGCTATGCCTGCCATCAATCTACGTCCTGGAACGATATTAAGCGTGCCGGGTGGTATAAACACCATTAAGGGGTACAAACTGTGATCACAAATTCCATTGCGCTCGCAACCTCGGTGCTGATCGCAATAGTATTGTGTCTGCCTCGCTTACGACAATCTTTCCAATGGCGAGCAACAGTCACACCGTTGGCTTCCATTATTGGTAGTGGCTTTTTGATCATTGCACCACTGCTGCATTCGGTAATGGGGAAATGGGCACTGCTTGGAATAGTGTTGTTGTCCATTCTGGCATATGCGCTGGGGTCGGTTATTCGCTTCAATATACGCCACGCAGAACCTGAGCTAGCTAGCAATCAACAAAGCAGTATTATGACGCTTGAAAAAGCAAGTCAATGGGCGCTTGGTGCGGCATATGCCATTTCCGTGGCGTTTTATATTAGTTTGTTTGCAGCGTTTGTTTTTGATCGTTTATCTATCTCTGATACGACGTACATCAAACTGTTTACCAGTGGGTTGCTTGTCATCATTATGGTGGTCGCTTGGCTTCGAGGTGCTAGGGGGCTAGAGACCATTGAGCTATTCGCCGTGACAATAAAGTTGGCTATTATAGTAGGTGTGCTCGCAGCGCTGGCAACCTACGACATACAAGTACAAAGTGCTTGGTTTCAACATGAAGCGATACAGGCATTGAGCCATTTTGAAACTGTTAGCATGCTCGCAGGGATGCTCATGGTAACGCAAGGGTTCGAGACAACCCGTTTTATGGGGAATAACTATACGCCAGAACAGCGCATTAAAGCGAGTCGTTATGCTCAGTGGATCGCTATTTTTCTCTATGTTGTTTTTATCGGTCTAACGTGTCCTATTTTCCTGAATTTTCCGATCACGGAATTAAACGAAACAACGATTAGCTACACCCTAGGGCAAGCAATATGGGTATTGCCGATTTTATTACTGGTTGCCGCCACGGCAAGTCAGTTAAGTGCAGCATTAGCCGATACTATCGGTGGCGGAGGCCTCTTAAAAGAGCTTTTCCATTTACCTATCTCCCCCCAATTTTACTACGTTTTAGTTATCGCCATCGCAGGTATATTAGTTTGGTCATCTAACGTATTTGAAATTATTAATCTCGCTTCAAAAGGGTTTGCACTTTATTACCTGATCCAAACAATAATCGTGATCAAACTCGTGATGCGTCAAAGCACAGGTCAACGCATTAGGTCAACAAAATTACTTGGTCTATCGGTGATCGTTCTCTGTTTATTCTTTGTGATTGGCTGGTCAATTCCAGCACCTCATAGCTAATAAGGAAAATACCGATGCTATCACTAGAAACTACACCAACAATTGACCAAATTAAAAATGCGGCTAAGCGCTACGCTATCATTGGTGTTGGAAATCTACTGCAGCGAGATGATGGCGTTGGTGTGCACGCGGTTCGTGCTCTGCAACCCCTGCTAAAGTCTTATTCAAATGTATCTTGCATTGACGCTGGGACACTGAGCTATGAACTTTTGGAGTGGGTCGCGAGTTCCGATCATACGATAGTCATCGACGCGGCCTACATGCGCTGTTCGCCTGGTACGGTGAGAGTGTTTGAGGACGAGGCAATTGCGGATCAGTTTAAGCAAGCGACGACCCATTCCGTTCACCAGATCACG
>JGI11931J13222_1000095_pt1 | contig 10443 bp, 9 predicted proteins | sample DeeseametaMP0204_FD_13222 | JGI IMG/M metagenome (IMG submission 13222) | reverse complement strand
ATTTTTACGAGTTGGCACATCCCTCGCTATAAACTAATTGTTAATTGATAACGACTTATTATCGAAACCTTTAGCAACATGATAGCTGCCACGCAGTATGTTCAAGTGCAGTGTCTAACTTAATTTTTGGAGATTACTATGTTTATCGGTCGCAAAACTTTCACTGCACTAACTTTAGCAACTAGCGTATTGGGCGCATCAGCGTTCGCTGACGACACTCAGAACAACATTGTTTCGCATACAGATTTTATCGTTGAAAGCGCCATGCATGACGTAAAGCAGAACTTGGACCTAGGCGTGACTTATGACGTGTTAACTGCAAGCCATACGTTTGAGCCAGAAGTAGAAGAAGCAAATGCATTGGTTGCTGACATCACTATTACGCCGATTGAGCCTATCAGCTCAGACGATAACGACGCATAAGGAGAATGCACATGTTAACCGCCGCAACCCTATTTATGGTGGTACTCGGACCGGTTATTGCGTTTGTAGTCAGTGCGCTGGTGTTTTCAACAGCGCGCCTATTCCTTCAGAAAGGTCACTGAAAACGCAATAAAAACAAATAGGAACCTAACCGACTACCGCTAAAAGATTTGCCTTCCCTGGGCCTTTTACTCCAGAGGGAGATAGAAAGCACGGACTGTATCCCAGCCAAGTGATTGTGTTTTCTATCTTCTTACTGGAGTTTTTTTATCCGAATATCCGTTCCCACCAGCTTTTATCATCCTTGTCGCTGTCTTTGTCTACAGGACGGCCTGAACAATCTTGTTGAGGTGGAGGAAGCACATCCAAAATAGCCGGTACGCTTAAACTCCCAGCACATCCTGCAACCACAACCGCGCCGGTCTTGGCGTCAAAATGTGCAATGCCTAAGCCTTTTGGGAAACGCCTTGATAATGACTTGGGTGACTGAGATTTCATGTAGTTTATAAAGACGGGCAAGGCCCCACCTGCACCGGTCAAATTAACCGGTTGGTTGTCATCATTGCCTACCCAAACCGTAACCACATTGTTTCTATCGAAGCCACTAAACCAGCTATCGCGGTAATCGTCTGTGGTGCCCGTTTTGCCAGCCATATTCACATTCCCAAAATTCCAACCGATGCGCTTCGCAGTACCTTCGGTGGTTACTTTATACAAGGCATAGTTTAGCAAATAGGTTGCTGCTTCATCGGTGCGCTGAGCAAAAAACTCCGCCTTTTTCCAAAGCAGCGCGTTATCTGCTGTTACTACAGAAGTCACCGTATGAAGAGGTATGTAACGCCCATCATTTGATAAGGTCTGGTACATTTGGTTTGTACTAAATGGTGTCAATTCAAAAGCACCAAGGGTCAACGACGGTACTTTATCTACGGGGGTGGTTACCCCTAATCGCTCTATCGTATCGGCTAGCGCATCAAGCCCTATCTGCATGCCTAAATTAACCGTAGGTATATTTAAAGACTCGACTAGCCCTTGAAGTAAAGGCACCTGGCCTCTGAACTCTTTATCGTAGTTTTGCGGCGACCACGTTTTTCCATTTCGACTTTCAAGGGTAATGGGTTCGTCTTTAAGCGGCGTTGCCAAGTTAAATTGTGTTGGATCTTCTAGTGCGGTTAAGTAAACCGCAGGTTTAATCAACGAGCCTATAGGGCGTTTTGCGTCTAGTGCTCGGTTAAAGCCTTTGAACGCAAAGTCTTTTCCGCCAACGATAGCGCGTACTTCACCACTTGCACTATCTGTGACTACCATTGCGCCCTGTAATGGCACTTTCCTGTCTTTTTGCAAACCGTCTAGCGTACCCGACAATGCACTTTCAGCACGTCGTTGGGCTACGATATCAAGTGTTGTAAACACTTTTACGCCCGAATCTCTTAAGCTAGGCTCAGCCAGAATTTCATTGAGTTCCCGACGAACCTGCTCCATGAAAGCAGGGTGTTTACCGCTTGCTAGGCTCGCCCCACTGGCGAGCCCTAACGGCATATTCACAAAACGTTCGTAGTCTTGACGACTAATTTCATTTTCATCAAACAGCATGCGCAGCACTAAATCACGACGCTCTTTCGTGCGCTCAGCATATTTGCGTGGGTTGTAATAAGATGGGCCTTTAATAATAGCAACCAACGTGGCTATTTCGGGCGTACTTAGCTCGTTAGCTGGTCGGTCAAAATAGAAATAGCTAGCAAGTCCAAAACCATGTACGGCCATATCGCCATTTTGCCCCAAAAACACTTCGTTTAAGTACGCTTCAATAATTTCTGATTTGCTGTAACGGGCATCAATGATCACCGCCATAATGGCTTCTTTTGCCTTACGCACAATGGAACGCTCACGGGTTAAAAACATGTTTTTAACCAGCTGCTGCGTTAGCGTACTGCCGCCTTGAACCGTTCTACCGGCTGCAATATTTGCCATTAGAGCCCGCAATATTGAAAGCGGCGCAACGCCATGGTGATTATAAAAATTGCGGTCTTCCACCAGGGTTAGCGCTTTTGGCAACATTTCAGGAATGGTGTCTAACGTTACCAGCATACGGTCTTCTTGAGACCCGCTTGTCATGCGCGTTACTAACCAGGGTTCTAGCTTTGCAGAACCATACGGGCGGCCTTGCGACTTGTCATAAATTTCCCCAATACGTGCACCTTCCCACGTTATCACTAAATGACGCAGAGGCTCTGCGCCTTCTGGAAACTGAAACGCGCGGCGCTGTACAGTCAGCACCTTATTTTGATAGCTATATTCACCGCTACTGTCGGCAAAGGTTACCTTGCGGTAGCCCAGCAAATTGAGCTCATCAATGACTTCTTGGGGCGTTATCTCTTCACCTTTGCTGATTTCCAACGGACGGGCGAAGATCTGCGCGGGAACTTCCCATTTATTTCCAGAGAACGCATGCTTAATTTGGGCGTCAAGGTAGAAGGCATACGCCCCAAGCACAACCAAACCAATAAGAGTGACTCGCCAAAACAGTTTGAAAAACCACGAGCGCTTGGCCGAGCCTTTGCCATTGCTTGATGCTTTACTTTTTGAAGATGGATTGTCTTTTGTCTGTCTTTTTGCCACGTGAAAACGCCATGAAGATCATTGAGGATGACATCGCACATATTGCGATATGGATTTAACGAACGCCTTTAAAACGTTAGTTTTAATAGTATCAACATTACCATTCGGGCCGCCTCTCAACAACTGTTTCCAAATATGCACACTCCGAATTTGTATACTTCTGAAACGTCCCATGGCGCTAATATGTTGAAGGACTAAAATGAATTTTACTCGCGTTTCACGGTCACAATGCGATAGCATGCTGGCAAGTAACACAGGAACCGTACTATGCGCTTAGCTTCATTTAAGTCTTCTTTTTTCTCTACTCGTTCGCCTAAAGGGGCCAAGTCTTACGCCTCATTTCTTCGACCGTCACTTCGCACGTCTATGGCGCTGCTTCTCGCGGGTGCGACAATGAATTCAGCGCTAGCCAATGAACAATTCGCTAGCTGCACCGCAGCGCTTGCTGATAAAGCCAAGCAGGAAGGGGTTAGCCAGCAGACTATCGATGATGTGTTTCCTCGTCTTGTTCACCAAGACCGTGTGATTGAGCTAGACCGAAGCCAACCAGAATTTGTACAAACCTTTCCGGGGTACTTCAGCAAGCGCGTTACCGACTGGCGTACCGAAAAAGGTAAAGAGATGTATGCAAAGCACGACAAGCTTTTGCATAAGCTAAGTGAAAAATACGGCGTGCCTCCTCATTATCTGCTTGCTTTTTGGGGGCTAGAAACAAACTTTGGCTCTTACAAAGGCAAAATGCCGGTACTCGATTCGCTTGCCACTTTAGCGTGTGATAAGCGACGAAGCACCTACTTCACCCAAGAGTTTCTTGTTGCTGTGAAATTGATGGAGCGAGAGAAGCTGCAAAAAGAAGACATGATTGGCTCGTGGGCCGGTGCAATGGGGCACACCCAATTTATGCCTTCGGCCTATACCCACTACGCTATTGATGGCGATGGCGACGGACAAATAAATTTGTGGGCAAGTGAAGAAGATGCGTTGTCTTCTGCGGCAAACTTTCTTGCCAACTTGGGTTGGGAGCGCAGCTTCCGCTGGGGTCGTGAAGTGCAACTGCCTGAGAACTTTGACTATCAAGAGTCAGGCTATAAAAATAGAAAATCTCTCAGTGAATGGCACGCCCAAGGCGTGAAAAAAGCTGATGGTTCTGAATTGGGCGAAGGCGATACTACAGCCTATGTTATTGTGCCAGCTGGTCACAACGGACCCGCCTTTATCGCCTACAAAAACTTCCGCGTTATTATGCGCTGGAACAACTCAGAGTTTTATGCCATTGCCGTAGGTGTATTGGCCGACCGCATCGCTGGCGCGTCTGGCATTAAAGCCACGTTACCTGATTTACCTGCGTACAATCGCAAAGATATTATTGCCCTTCAAAGCAAGCTGAATGATTTGGGCTTTGATGTGGGTAAGCCTGACGGCATTATTGGCCCCGCTACCCGTGAAGGCATTCGCAATTACCAAATTAGTAACAACATGATTGCGGATGGGTTCCCAGGACTTGAAGTGATGGCTGCACTTAATATCGACCTTGAAACGACGACTTCTTAAATTTCAAATATGCTGCGCCATTTCTGGCGCGCATTCACTGTTTGGTATTTTCAGTGGCCTACAAGGTGTAAACCACTCACTTTGTTGGTGACTGAAAGTACTCAAACGTTAGGCTTGAAAAATAGGTTTCGAAATCTGCAGCCGAGCTATTTGTAAGTGGGACTCCCCAAACTGTATTCAGAATTACAGGTCCTTCGACGTCAAATTTAAATGTCGCCTTGCCCTCACTATCCGTTTTAACCGCTTGCTCTTTAGCGCTGTGATCAACCAAGGAATACGCATCGATAAGCGCGTTACTCAAAGGCTTACCTTTAAATAATACCTGAACAGATAGCGTGTTTCCTGCAAGCTTGTAAGGATGTTCAAGAGGCACTATTTCCAATGTGTGGCCAATGGGTTTTAATACGTTGTTCGTTACCACATCGCCAACTTGCACAATGGTTTTCGCCTTTCTAGAGTACAGCTCTTTGCCGGCGATATCGTTTTGTCCCCTCGCCTCGCGGTGCGCCAATACCTCAGTTAAGCCTTCTTCTTTTGCATACTGATTAAACTTCTTCGCTTTTAATGTGCTTGTGGCGTGATAGCTTTCAAACCCTATGACGTGAGTACCGGATGGGAGCTTGGTTGTTTTTGCCATGCCCGGCAGCATTGAGGTTTTAGGTACAACACTGGCAGCCATATCAGTTACACCGTCAAAAGAGTAGGTGCGCAACGCGACTATTCTATCCCATGCAAGGTTCCAATGAGAGGTATCTTCCTTATGACCCACTTTAAACTGCAATGCCAGCGAATTCGGTTCTTGAGAACGATATGCTGTGGGTTCTAGCCAAAAATCGTGAGCTTGAACGTTAATTGAAGTAGCAAATAAAAAAGCAGCAGTGGCAATACAAGATAGTTTCATTGCGTAGTTTAACCTGTAAATAAGAGTGAGGTTTCATACTCCAACTTAGCGCAAGTTTCAGCGCACGACCACTGTCGTAAAAAACATACTGTGTACGAAACTGGCATATAGGAAAATGGCGTATAGATACTACTCTTGTTTAAAATAAACAAAAATCACCTGAAAACGATGGTTTGTGTAGCCGTATCAGCGCGCTACATATGCTTTTTTGTTTTGCTGGTCGGCGATGCATTTGCGGGGTCATCTGGCCAAAAGTGCTTTGGATAGCGCCCCTTCATTTCTTTTTGTATTTCCTTATAACTGCCATGCCAAAAGGCGGCTAAATCACTGGTGGTTTGTAATGGCCTACCTGCTGGCGACAGCAGCTCACATACAACGGTAATTCGCCCACCCGCTATCGTTAATGGCGTGCCTTGAGAATATAACTCTGGCATTTTGACCGACAGCACCACATCTCCATTATCGCGATAATCCAGGCTAGCCTCTCTGCCGGTTGGAATAGTCACGTGAGTTGGCAAGAGTGTGGCTAAGGCATCTTGTTGAGGCCAAGAAAGACCATTATTCAAGGCTGTTTTCCACGGTAACTGCTTAAGGTTTTTGATGTTTTTACAGTTTTTTAAGACGGGTGCTAAACTGTCTTTGGCCTCGTGCACGAGAGCGTTCAATGACAACGGCCACGGCTCGGGTTCATCGAAGGCTTTGTCTTGTGGCAAATTGAGCTTCCCAGCCATTGCCACTCTTCGCCACCATTGCCAGTCTGCGTCAGAAAGCGGCCAGCTTGATAGAGGAAGTGCATCAAGATAGGCGAACCATGCGTTGCATAACGCATCATCCCAGAATGCTTTTTCACGACTTTTTTCCTGTCCAGAAACCGGTGTGCTATTTAACGTTATCTCATAAAAGCCCGTACTTACTCTGGCTTCCATTACCCCAGTATCGCTGTTAAGAATAACGCTGCGCTTTTCTTTGAACGCGTCAGGAAAGGCTAAACGCAACCAGCTTTCAGGCACTGACTGTGCCAAGCGTATTGCCACCGTGCTTTTTATCAGCTGCCCNTCNAGCACTGCCAGCCATGGTCCATCGCCATTTTCGCTCTCATTAAAAATGGACGCACTNCCAGCNGCAGTGAGCTCTGCACCTTTGCCACTTGCCAGNTTGTATTCGACTATACCGGTCTTAGGCTTACCATTTGTTGTATTCGAGCTCTCTGCCGATTTATCTGACGCACTGCGCCTATAGCCCACCTGCAAAGGAAATGCGATAGCGATACAAAGCCCAAGGGCTTGCTCGTCTAGTTCGTTAATATCAGGCTTAAAGCGTTGTGCTTTTCCTTCATTATTTTGCACGTAGCGCGCATAACGGGTAGCTTGCTGTGTAAGCTGACTGCGCGTGTTGCTATTGGCGTGGAGCAGCGCATCCATGACATTTGTTGCGCCACCTACACTGATATTACTCTCGCTAAGAGCCACAACAAAGGGAGCAGCGTGGCGAAGCGCTTCGTTGTCATCAGCACTAAGTCCATCAATCCCTTGTTTAACGGTCAGCAATAAGTGGGCTAAATGGGGCTGACAGGGTAACTGGGCCAGCGCTCTTCCATAGGGAGTAATGCTGGATTGTGAGATAGCATTAACCCGCTGAAGCTTTTGTTGTGCAACCTGTTGCTGCGCTTGTGTAGGCTTCGTCAACAATGCCAAGGTATCTGGGCTACTGCCCCAGGCTAAGGTATCAAGCAAAAAGCTACTTAAGTCTTCCTTTTCAATTTGCGCCGCATTGTGTTTGGCCAAACGCTCGAAGCTGCTTTTGCTACACAAACGATAGCAGGTTCCGGCCATTACACGCCCCGCGCGCCCCGCTCTTTGAATGGCGGATGCTTGCGAAATGCGCTGCTGGGTAAGCGCAGTTATGTCACTGGACGGATGATACTGAGCACTGTTTTCCCATAGGCTATCAATAACCACCGTCACGCCTTCAATGGTAAGACTCGTTTCAGCAATATTGGTAGATAATATGATTTTTCGTCTGCCTTGCGGGTCTGGCGTAATAGCGGCTTGTTGCACAGATTTACTTAACGCTCCATAGAGCATGTGAACGGCNATGNCCGCACTCTCAGCTAACGCCTTTTATNTCNTTNGCAACNGCATTNATGCTTCCTCGCCCAGGNAGGAAAACCAAAATATCACCGNCGTGTTCGCCTACNGCCTGCTTTATGATATTGCAGGTTTTGGGTACTAACTCATGCGCCTGCACATCTTGTGTGTAGCGNATGTCAACGGGAAACATGCGCCCTTGCGTATTCAAGTTNACNACTGGCNGNACGCTATGCGCATTGAGCAACATTTGAAGGGGTGCTACATCCAAGGTAGCCGACATTACAACTAATCGTAAGTCATCGCGAAGCCCCGACTGTACTTCAAGCGCTAGTGCCAAACCGAAGTCACTGTGAATACTGCGTTCATGAAATTCATCGAAGACAATAGCAGCTACCCCAGCAAGCTCAGGGTCTTGCTGAATCATGCGAGTCAGGACCCCTTCGGTTATGATCTCAAGCCGAGTGGCAGACGATGTTTTCGACTCCCCCTTAATGCGATAGCCAACCGTTTCGCCCACATTTTCATTTAATTGCCTAGCTAAATAGTCCGCAAGGTTTCTCACCACCACGCGCCGTGGCTGCATAAGTAATATTTTTCCTTTAAGCGATGATTTCAGCAGTGACAAAGGAAGTACGGTGGACTTTCCCGCGCCCGGAGGAGCCCCTATGATGACGTTGCTAGCGGCTACAGCTTCTTCAAGCGGCGTAACGAGTTCATAAGCGGGTAAGTGAGAAAACGGCTGTAACATAAAGGGCATAAAGGTGTTATAAGTTGATGGGTATAGTGTACCTGATTTGAGCAATGCACCCGAACATCACTGCTATTTTTTTAAATTTGGCAAATAGCTCAATACTTGCGTCTTGTTTTGGAAATCGCAGGTAGCGCCATGATAAACTTAGGTTTGTATGGACATTAACGTGATGTACAAGCTAAAGGGCAAATTGGAAGGAGGAAAGCTATGCGAAGCTTTATTGGTTTAGATCTTAGCGCCACAGAAAAACTTGCTCTAGATAGCTGGCGCCAACAGGCATTGCCTGAAGTTATGCCCCGTCAATGGGTAAAAAGCGAGTATACCCGTTCTCGAAAGTCGTCAAATAAGCGCTACGATCACACCAATAGCCAAGGGCCCGCGCAACCGTACGCAGTGCCGGCGGCGAACTTCCACATAACGCTTAGCTTTTTAGGTGAGATAAATCACCGGCAGCACGAAGCGTTGGTGTATGAACTCGATCAGCTTGTGAGCGAACCCTTTTCTCTAACCCTCGATGCGACGGGATTATGGAACGGCCCTAAGATACTCTTCGCTTCGCCGACAGATGCGCCAAAGGCGCTAGGTGAACTCGCCAAATTGTCGCGAAAAGCAGCCCGCAAGGCGGCAATAGAGGTAGAAAGCAGAGAATATAAGCCTCACGTTACGCTTGTCAGAAAGGCTACGTCGAGCTTGCCTCTTCCCCTTTACAGCCCCAATGTAGACGTTCACGTTTCGGCATTTCACCTTTTTGAGTCTGTCTCTACACCGCAAGGGGTAGTCTACCCTATCCGCCAGTCTTGGCCGTTAAAACACAATATGTCGGTAAGAGAAAAGCTGCGCCGAGGGATAACCGACGAGTAAAGGCAAACGCAATACCGTGCTAACTTGGGTAAACTGATGTCCATTTGACTCGCACCTTTTGAGCTTAAGACCTCATGTGATTATGAGTTATAGCAATTTAAGCTGGTTTAAAGTAGCGCGTCGCCTTTACAACACATGGCGGCACAGGTAAAAAGAAAGCCTGTTTTTTTATTCAAACTGCCCAAATGCAACAAACATTTAGATTAGTAATAGACTGCCCAGACCAAATTGGGCTCGTTGCCAGCGTGTCGCAATTTTTGGCCGACCATAACGCTACCATCGTTGAAGCAAGCCATCACACTGACTTACAAACCGGCCGCTTTTTCATGCGCCATGAAATTAGCACCGACTCGCTAAAGTTAGATCATCAAAGCTTTGTTAAAGAATTCACCCCGCTTGCTAACGAATATCAGATGAACTGGAAGCTGAGCGACTCCAGCAAAAAACAGCGCGTCGCTCTGCTTGCCAGCCTTGAGTCTCACTGTTTAGTTGACCTGCTTCACCGCTGGCACACAGGCGAACTACACTGTGATATTCCGGTTATTATTGGTAACCACCCGCAAATGAAACAGTTTGCAGACTGGTACAAAGTCCCTTTCCATTGGGTAGACTTTAAAGCGTTAGGGAAAGAAGCCGCTTTTGCGCAAATCACGACTTTACTTCAAGAATACAAAATTGATTTGACCGTGCTTGCCCGCTTTATGCAGATTTTACCTGATACGCTTTGCCAAGAGTTGCAAGGTAAAGCCATAAACATTCACCACAGCTTCTTGCCGAGCTTTGCAGGTGCTAAGCCTTACCAGCAAGCCTATGATCGCGGCGTAAAGTTAATCGGCGCAACCTGTCACTACGTAACTAAAGATTTAGATGAAGGCCCTATTATTGAGCAAAGCGTTAAGCGTATTAGTCACAGCGACAGTGCAGCTGATATGGTGCGTAAGGGTAAAGATTGTGAAGTAACGGCATTAGCTCATGGCGTGCGCTACCACTTAGAAGACCGCGTGATTATTCATAGAAATAAGACCGTGGTGTTTGCGTAAGTCTTTACAGTGATAAATTAAAAAAGCCCGCGAGTAAACATTACTTTCGGGCTTCTCTTTACACTGTTTTTCGCTCTACACTTTTTTTGCTTTACACTTTTTTCGCTTTATTTAGACATTCTTTTTTACGTTGTTAAATCCATCATCACCTAGCACCACTTGAAGTCTCGCTTTTATTACGGCTTCCTTATGAGGATAGTGAAAGTC
>JGI11931J13222_1000087_pt1 | contig 10709 bp, 8 predicted proteins | sample DeeseametaMP0204_FD_13222 | JGI IMG/M metagenome (IMG submission 13222) | reverse complement strand
GATGTGGTTCGCAGAAACATCGAGTCTATTGGCGGGCGCATTGAAATTGAATCATCGCAGGGTGAAGGCTCTGCGTTTTATATCCACTTACCACTCACGCTCGCTATCGTAGACGGCATGTGTGTATCGGTTGGCGATCAAATTTTCGTTATCCCACTACTTAACGTTATCGAATCATTTCAACCCACATCATCTCAAGTGAAAACCCTTGGCAATGACAAAGTACTGTGGATTAGAGACCAGTACTGGCCGCTGGTGTCACTTACTCAACTTATGCAGGTAGACGACGGCATCACTGAGCCAACCAAAGGCATCGTCGTGCTACTAGAAAGCAGTAAGAAGCGCTATGGCGTGCTGGTGGATTCGCTTGTGGGTCAACAACAAGTCGTAATTAAGAGCCTTGAGCAACATTACAAAAAAGTAGCAGGGATCGCAGGTGCAACCATTATGGGGGATGGCAAGGTAGCCATGATTTTGGATGCAGACTCGGTGGCTACTAACTGTACAAATGTTCCAAATGAAGAGGTTTCACTATGAGCGAAGCAGCCTTACAACAAGCCGTTAGCGCATCGAAAGAGAACGAATTCTTAAGTTTTGTCTTGGGCGAGGAGCACTATGCCCTTGATATCACAACCGTGAAGGAAATTCGTGGTTACGAACAGGTTACCAAAATTGCCAATGCGCCAAACTTCATTAAAGGCGTGATAAACCTTCGTGGCGACATTGTACCTATCGTCGACTTACGCATTAAGTTCAACGTAGGTGAAGCCACTTATAACGATTTTACTATCGTCATTATGCTTAACGTTCACGAGCGGATCGTTGGCATTGTGGTAGATGGCGTGTCTGACGTCATTCGCCTTTCCGAAGAAGACATGCTGCCGCCACCAGAGTTCGGTGTGGCGTTCGATAGCAAGTACCTTCACGGACTGGCCGATGTCGATGAGCACATGGTTATTTTAGTCAATATTGAAAGCTTAATTACAAGTAACGAATTGGGTTTAGTTGAAACAAAAGCACAAGTGGTTGAGGGCTGAGAAAATGGGAATTATGACGTGGTTAGAAGACTTCACAAAAGCAACGGACGTTAACCAAGCATTGAGAAATAAACAGGCACTTGATGCTACAACCTGTTGCATCATGATGGCCGATGCAGACAGAAATATTATCTATGCTAACCAGTCTGTAAAGTCGCTGCTCAAAGAAAACGAGAAGAAACTTCAGGCTGTACTCCCCAGTTTTTCTGCTGACAACTTGGAAGGTCAAAACATCGACCAGTTTCATCGCAATCCTTCGCATCAGCGCAATATCCTTGCTGAATTGAAATCGACAATGACCTCTACGATTAGCATTGGCGACTTGAACTTCAAACTCACCCTTACGCCGTTTTTTGACCAAGAGAATAACAATATAGGCACCATGGTTGAATGGGTTGATCAGTCAGAATTACTCATTAAAAGCACAATGCTTAATGTGTTGAATAATGCCCAGGCTGTTATCGAATTTAACGCCGATGGTGTTATCCAAAACGCGAACGACAATTTTCTTAATGCGCTTGGCTACAGCCTCAATGAAATTGTTGGCAACCATCACAAAATGTTTTGTGACGCACAATACATTCGCTCAGAAGAGTACGCCCAATTTTGGCGCGACCTCAAAGAGGGCAAGTCACAAAACGGCGAGTTTTGTCGATTCGACAAAATGGGGAAAGAGATATGGATCCAAGCCACCTACAACCCGGTTTTCGATGGCGAAGGTAAAGTTATTCGCGTTGTGAAATTCGCCACCGACATCACTGCATCTAAGTTACGCAATGCCTATTTCGAAGGACAAATAGACGCAATAAACAAAGCGCAGGCCGTTATTGAATTTGACCTTGAGGGCAAAATTTTAAACGCCAACGAGAATTTCACAAACACGGTTGGCTACAGCCTAGATGAAATTAAAGGCAAGCATCACAGTATGTTTGTGGAAGATGAGTATAAGCGCAGTGTTGAGTACAGTCAGTTTTGGGAACAGTTGCGCCAAGGCGTGCAGTTCACTGACGAATTTAAGCGCGTGGGCAAAGGTGGGAAAGAAGTTTGGATCCAAGCGTCTTATAACCCTATTTTGGATCAAAACGGTAGACCTCACCGTGTGGTGAAATATGCCATTGATATTACTGGTAGAAAACAGGCCATTAGCGATATCAAAACCGCCATGAATGAATTGGTTCAGGGTAATTTAGATTGCCGCATTGAGCATGAGTTCGAGGGTGAATTTAAAGAGCTTGGCACGTCAATCAACCGCTTTATCGACGATATGCGTCGCATTATCGGTTCTATCAGTGATGTGATGACCCGCTTATCTGGCGGTGATTTAACGGCAGAGCTTGATGAACAGTTCGAGGGTGAATTCCAAGTACTAGGCGATGCTATCAATCAATTTGTTAGTGAAATGTCTGGCACTATCGGTTCAATTTACCAAGCAGTAGAGACAATCAATACGGCCTCGTCTGAAATTGCCACGGGGAATTCAGACCTATCAAGTCGTACCGAACAGCAGGCGTCTAGTCTTGAAGAAACGGCGTCGAGCATGGAAGAGCTTACCGGTACCGTCAAGCTCAACGCTGAAAATGCGGAACAAGCCAATAGCTTAGCGTCTCAGAGTTGTGAAATCGCGTCGCGGGGCGGTGAGCTAATCCGTCAGGTTGTGGACACCATGTCGTCTATCAACGAGTCTGCGCAGGAAATTTCAGACATCATCGGCGTAATCGACGGCATCGCATTCCAAACTAATATTCTGGCATTAAACGCTGCCGTAGAAGCTGCACGAGCAGGTGAGCAGGGCCGTGGCTTTGCGGTAGTTGCGTCAGAGGTACGAAGCCTGGCTCAGCGTTCTGCCGAAGCAGCAAAAGAAATCAAAGAGCTTATATCAGACTCGGTAAGCAAGATTGATGGCGGTAACAAACTCGTCAATCAGTCAGGCGACACCATGGAAGAAGTGGTGACTTCCATTAAGCGAGTTAACGACATTATGTCGGAAATTGCAGCGGCGAGTTCTGAGCAAGCTTCTGGAATTGAAGAGGTAAGTAAAGCCGTTGTGCAAATGGATGAAATGACGCAACAAAATGCAGCGCTGGTGGAAGAGGCTGCGGCTGCCGCAGAAAGTTTGCAGCAGCAAGCGGGAAGTTTATCTGAACGCGTATCAGCATTTAACATTGGTGATAAAGCGACGGTCAGTGAAGAAAANCCAATAAAGGTTNCATCAGTAAACAAGAATAAACACGTTGCACCGGTTACAGCAATTAAAACGCAAAAGAAACTGGCTCCAAAAGTACCAAGCAGTGACGATTGGGAGTCGTTCTAAAAAAGCGAAGGCGAATTCTTGAAAAGGAATTCGCCTTTTTTATTACACGGCATTTAGTTTGACGCTTTTAGAACAGAGCGTCGCAAATCAGGTGGATGGAATAATGGGCGTATTTAATATATTTCATAATGAAGAGTTAGTAGCGGCACAAAGTCTTTCACGCTTTCAAGAGCAAGCGCTAAGCGAAAGTACCGCATGTTTGATGTTGGTCGATGCCGAGGGAACGATCACCTTCGCCAACAAAGCATTTTATGCTTTAGCCAACGAGCACCAAACGCAGTTCGAGCGTGTTTTACCAGGCATTAATTTTCAAGGCCTGACGGGCTCTACTATGGCCGCGTTTTTCGCCAACAATAGCGACCTGAATTTGCGTTACAAAGGCTGTGATAGCAGCGATACCTTTTTACTGCCTGTGGGCGACTTACTCTTTACCCTTAAGTTATCTACCATTAAAAGTGTTGAAGGCGACAAGCTCGGCACTATGGTGGAATGGCTTAATGATCAGGAGCTGCAATATAAAACAGGTTTACTGGCAGGGTTAGATCGTTGCCAAGCCATTATTTCCTTTACGCCGGAGGGAATAGTAGAAGACGCCAATGAAAACTTTTTGAAGGTTACAGGCTATTCGAAAGAAGACATTGTTGGTAAGCATCATCGCCTTTTTGTATTGCCAGACTACGGCGTGTCTGAAGAATATAAATCACTCTGGGAATCGCTGCGAAACGGTGAGCACAGCAGCGGTGAATATTGCCGCGTAGCGAAAAACGGCGACAAAGTATGGATTCAAGCCTCTTACAACCCTATCTATGACAAGCTCGGAAATATTGTTCGGGTAGTAAAATTTGCTACCGATGTAACGGAGCAAAAACGCAAAAATGCAGACTACGAAGGCCAAATAAATGCCATTGACAAGTCCCTTGCTGTAATTGAGTTCGACCTTGAAGGCGTTATTCAAAACGCCAACGCAAACTTCTGCGCAACAACAGGATATGAGCTGAACGAAATCAAAGGTCAGCATCATAGTATGTTTGTTGAACCCAACTATAAAATGAGCCCTGAGTATGCAGCGTTCTGGCGTGACTTAAAGAAAGGTGAGTTTAAGTCAGGCGAATTCAAACGGGTAAAAAAAGATGGCAGTGAGCTTTGGATCCAAGCGTCTTATAACCCTATTTTTGACGAGTTCGGCCAGCCAATAAAAGTGGTGAAATATGCCTCTGATGTGACTGAACAAAAGCTACAAAACGCGTTTAACACAGGGCAAATAGACGCAATAAGTAAATCACAAGCGGTGATCGAGTTTGATACAAAGGGCAATATTCTCGTCGCCAACGATAACTTTCTGGCAACGGTTGGCTATTCCCTAGATGAAATTGAGGGCAAACACCACCGCATTTTTGTCACTAAACAAGAGCGAGAATCTGAACAATACCAATCGTTTTGGAAAAAACTGGCAGAAGGCCAATTTTACTCGGGTGAATTTCATAGAATTGCGAAAGACGGCTCAGATATTTGGATTCAAGCGACCTACAATCCTATCTTAGACATGAGTGGGAATGTGGTTAAAGTGGTGAAGTACGCCAGTAATATCACCGAACAGAAAGTGAAAAATGCCTACTTTGAAGGGCAGTTAGCTGCAATAGGAAAGTCTCAGGCCGTCATAGAGTTCAATATGGATGGCATTATTCAGCATGCCAATGAAAACTTTCTAACTACGGTGGGCTACACCTTAGATGAAATCAAAGGTAAGCATCACAGCATGTTCGTCGACCCTGCTCACCGAGCTAGCCCTGAATACGCGGCGTTTTGGGATGCGCTACGCAGCGGCACTTTTTCTTCAGGTGAATATCGTCGATTGGGTAAAAACGGCAAAGAGATATTTATTCAAGCCACGTATAACCCTATTTTAGACCACAACGGTAAGCCTTTCCGTGTAGTTAAGTTTGCTACCGATATTACGGGTAGAACCCAAGCTGTTGATGAAATTAAACACGTAATGACCAAGCTGACTGAGGGCGACTTAACGGTCAACATTGAACATGCTTTAGACGGTGACTTTGCTGTGTTGGGCGAGGCCATTAATCAGTTCATCAACGAAATGCGAGGCACCATCACAAGTATTAACGAAGCAGTAGAAACCATTAATGTGGCGTCGGGTGAGATTGCAACGGGCAATGCTGACTTATCAAGCCGCACCGAGCAGCAGGCATCCAGTCTGGAAGAAACTGCATCGAGTATGGAAGAGCTAACGGGAACCGTAAAACTCAACGCAGAGAATGCAGAGCAAGCGAATGGCTTAGCGGCACAGGCGAGTAAAATTGCTTCAGAAGGGGGGCAGGTTATAGGTGAAGTGGTGAAAACCATGACCCAAATCAACGACTCGGCACAAGAGATCTCTGACATTATTGGTGTTATAGACGGCATCGCTTTTCAAACTAATATTCTTGCTTTAAACGCAGCCGTTGAAGCTGCTCGCGCGGGCGAACAGGGGCGAGGCTTTGCGGTAGTTGCTTCAGAGGTAAGAAACTTAGCTCAGCGCTCAGCCGAAGCAGCGAAAGACATCAAAGAACTGATTTCTGACTCTGTAACCAAAATAGCCAGCGGTAACGAGCTGGTTGTGAAATCGGGTGACACCATGGCTGAGGTAGTAACTTCCATTAAGCGCGTAAACGACATTATGTCTGAAATTGCCGCTGCGTCTGCCGAGCAAGCGGCGGGCATTGAAGAGGTGAGTAAAGCGGTCATTCAAATGGATGAAATGACCCAACAAAATGCAGCACTGGTAGAAGAGGCTGCCGCCGCCGCGGACAGTTTGAAACAGCAGTCGTTGCAACTTAATGAACGGGTATCGGTATTTGAAGTTGGAAAGGGCTTGTCAATGGAGCAAAAGCACATCGCTGCGCTCTCTCACACCGACTTCAAGCAGCCACGCGTAGCCTCAGTGATTAACAACGCGCCTCAAGTACAAGGACTGAAACCCGCACTGCCTGATGAAGCCGAGTGGGAGTCGTTCTAATGACAACGGTTCTTTCATCGCACGAAAGCACTCGGGAGTTCGCCTTTGAAAAGGCGGACTTCCACAAAGTGCAAAACATGCTTTTCAAAAAAGCAGGTATAAAGTTGTCAGACGCTAAAGAAGCGATGGTATACAGCAGATTGGCTCGGCGTATCAGAGCCCTTCAGCTCACAAGCTTTAACGATTATCTAGGCGTAGTTGATAAGTCTGAACCTGAGCTAGAGCAGTTCATCAATGCATTGACGACCAATCTTACGTCGTTTTTTCGCGAGCCACACCACTTCACTGCACTGGCTGAGCACTTAAAACAACATCCAGAAGTAACCACTATCTGGTGTGCTGCCAGCTCAACCGGAGAAGAGCCTTACTCTATTGCCATGGTCGTCGCAGAGGCGTTTGGAAGCTTCAAAACGCCTGTGAAAATCATTGCATCAGACATAGACAGTAAGGTACTGCAAAAAGCCAAAGCGGGTATTTATCCTTTAGCATCTATCGCGAAAATACCCGTCCAAAGACAAAAACAATTCTTCCATAAAGGTAAAGGTGCAAACGAGGGAAAAGTGAAAGTAGTGGATGAGTTAAGACACATGGTGCAGTTCAAAAAACTCAATCTTACCGATGCAAAGTGGGATGTAAAAGGTCCACTCGATATCATTTTTTGTCGAAACGTAATGATTTACTTCGACAAGCCCACGCAATTAAACGTGTTACAAAGAATGGTGGGTATGTTAAAGCCTGCAGGACTTTATATGGCAGGGCATTCTGAAAACTTCAATATGTGTACTAATCTTGTGAGACCGGTAGGTAAAACTATATATCGCCCGGTTCATTAGGAGCACGTGTGGAATCTTGTAATTTCGAAGTACCTATTAGCTATTACGACAAACGTTTTTCTATCGACGCAGTAAAGCTATTACCTGGACAATACTTCGTAACAACACAAGATAAAATGNTGGTNACNGTNTTGGGNTCNTGTGTGGCGGCATGTNTATACGACCCTGAAACGGGCATTGGCGGCATGAATCACTTTATGTTGCCNACAGTAAATAAAACTGCCAGTGAGTTCGAAAAAACACAAGGTATGGCTGCCAAATANGGCGTGCATGCCATGGAAATTCTTATCAACGACTTAGTGAAAGCCGGTGCCAATAAAGCCCGAATAAAAGCAAAAGTGTTTGGTGGTGGAAAAGTGGTGCCGTCCTTCGTGCAGCACGATGTTGGGAANTTCAACGCAGAATTCGTAACAGACTTTTTAAGCACGGAAGGCATACCGATATTGGCCAGTGACTTATGTGATGTTTACGCGCGCAAGGTTTACTTTTTTCCAAGCAACGGCAATGTCTTTATGAANCGAATTCACGAGCTTAATAACGCCACTATTATTGAAAGAGAAAGTCAGCATCGGTGGGAACTGTCAAGACGTGCACCTACCGGTAGCGTAGATATCTTCGAGGACTAACAATGACGATAAAAGTTTTGGTGGTAGATGACTCGGCACTGATCCGGCAAATTCTAAGTGAAATTATAAAAAGTGAGCCAGACATGGCATTAGTGGGTGCTGCTCCCGATGCTTTCGTGGCAAAAAAGCTGGTTCTAGAAAAGTCGCCAGATGTTATTACGCTTGATATAGAAATGCCTAAAGTGGACGGATTACGCTTTCTAGAAGTACTGATGAATGCGAGGCCAACGCCCGTAGTCATGATTTCTACGCTAACCGAAAAAGGCGCTGATGCCACGCTGAGGTCCTTGGAGTTAGGAGCTATCGACTTTGTTGCAAAGCCCAAAATAGGTGTGGCGCAAGGCATGGCAGACTATCACCAGTTGATTGTTGAGAAAATACGTACGGCTGCGCGCTCTAAAGTAAAAAAATCAGCGCCTTCGAAAGTGTCTACCGTGAGCAAAGTCAATTATTCGGGTACTGAGAAAATCATTGCAATTGGTGCCTCGACCGGAGGGACAGAAGCCATAAAAGAGGTGTTACGTACCTTTCCGGCGAACGCTCCTGCCACCGTGATCACACAACACATGCCAGCAGGGTTTACTTCGACTTACGCTAAACGACTAGATGCCGTGTGCCAAATGCAGGTCAAAGAAGCGAAAGGCGGAGAACGTTTACTACCAGGCCAAGCCTACCTTGCACCTGGCGATAAACACATGGAAATTGAAAGAAGCGGGGCTGATTACCGGATTAGATTGACCGATGGCGCGCGCGTATCGGGTCACAAGCCCTCGGTGGATGTGTTATTTAATTCTATCTGTAAAAGTGCTGGTAGCAATGCGTTAGGCGTTTTACTTACGGGCATGGGTAGCGACGGCGCAAGCGGCCTTCACGAAATGTTTAACGCGGGCTGCGAAACATTTTGTCAGGACGAAGCTAGTTGTATAGTTTTTGGTATGCCCAAAGTAGCCATAGAAAAGGGCGCCGCTAAGCGCGTAATAAGCCTAGATGATATGGGCAGAAGTGTTATGCAAACCGTAGAAAAGCTCTCGGCAGGTAGTCGCTTGTAAGTATAGTGAGTAAATACTTACAGAATGCAATTTCTGTCCTAAAACCTGTAAAAGGATTGTTATAACTTTTCTTGTTCCAGAAAAGCTAAGGTGTTTTAATAGCAACGCTTAATAGTGAGTAATGCTGCTGCAGAATGCTGTTGCTGTAGCCGATACTATGGATAGGCTCACTATTTAGTGCGTAAAAATATAAAAATCGATACGTAAGTGGAATGGTAAGGTAAATCATTGTCGACATAATAATATAAAAGACAATGGCTTATGTGCGTTAGCAAGAACAAGGTAGGCAAAGTTTTATTACTGCGTATGTTTTGTAGTACCTAACTAGAATAAAAGGCCTGCTATATTCCTTACAGATTTGAGAGCAAATATATGCTCATTCTTACGGTATGACACTAACCCGGGATTATAACGAGTAGTTGGGGACTCTTATGAAACAGCAAACGCTTATAGCAGTATCAGCTTTAATGTTTTCTTCTTCTGTTTTGGCTAATGGCGGCTTTGAACCGAATAAGAAAGCATGCGTGAACGTCGGAAAAGAAATCACTCGCGTAAGCACTGAAATGGACGCAGCTAAGTCAGGTATTCAGAAGTCATGGCTTAAGCGTCAATTAAGCGCACTAGAAACGAAACGCAATTCTTGCAGCACACAAGGTTTTAAGCCAAACCAGCCCGAGCTAGCAAAAGTTTAATTGTTTTGTATTTCGATTTGAAAAAAGTCTTACTTCGGTAAGACTTTTTTGTTTGCGCCTAACTATTTTTGCCAACTACGCTAGATTTATAGCGGTCAGGCACAGNGAGGTCGTTGTGCCCTCACACAGAACACGTTACGAACTTATNATTTCGATAAGCGCAGTAAGCGAAGCAATGCTGTGATCGGGAGCAAGACCTAACGGGTACATCATTTTCCCCGAGCGTTCTACGAATGCGGTTTGCATACCTGTCGCCTTAGCACCACTTACATCCCAACCATGAGCCGCCACCATCATGGCATCTTCGTTCTTTACGTTAGCCTGCTGACAGGCCCAGTGATAAACCGCAGCATGTGGTTTGTAGGTACGTACACTTTCCACACTTAATACATGGGAAAAATAGGGCTTAATATTGGCAAACTCAAGCTGTGCGTCTAGTCCGGCTTTAGATGAGTTTGAAAGGGCGACCAAGGTTACACCAGCACTTTGAAGCGCCTTTAATGTAGGAACAACATCGTCGTGCGCTGGCAATCGGGTAATATGCTGTTTGATGATATCTTTTGCGGTAGCCTCATCAACAGATATATCCTTACTGTGAGCTACCATGGTAAGCGCTGCGGCTCCAATATCAATGAAATCGTGAAACTGTCCAGACGCAACATCCACTAAACTGTGATGCAATAAGTTAGCAAACCATAAGTCTACCAGTGTCTCATCGCCGTTTAGCACCGACGCTAAGCCTGTTTTTATGGCCTGCATGTCTAGTAGTGTTTCATTAATATCGAAGAAAATAACCTTTGGCGTCACGATTCACCTTCCTATAGTTGATGATAGTAAACGGTACGTTTCGTTTTTAGCTTGTTCGTTGCTTATACCACTGTAAAACAGAATTGGTTTTGCTAAAGCACATTACGACCAATGTCGATGAATTAACGCTGACAGGATATAAGAAGAATCTAACAAGAAAGGGGGGCAAGAAAAGACAGCAATAGCCTCATAAACCTTGAACGAAATATATTGAGAGAAACGAACAACAAAAAGCCGGCACTAAGGCCTAATGCCGATCAGTTAAGAAAATTTTCATGATCGGTTGACCGATCTTTTTAAGGCTTCAAAATCCGATATCAGTCTCTGGTATCGGATTTTTT
>JGI11931J13222_1000086_pt1 | contig 10756 bp, 10 predicted proteins | sample DeeseametaMP0204_FD_13222 | JGI IMG/M metagenome (IMG submission 13222) | reverse complement strand
ATGGATATTGTCGAGAACCCGCATCACGAGCTCAATAAAGAAATAATGCGTTTTGTTAAAGCCAGCAAATTTACATCGCCCTACAAAGAAGATGAAGCGGTGAAGGCGCGTTTTATTTGGCCTGTAGTTATAGAGGCCTAATAGAAGCCTATTAAAGGCCTGGTTTAGCGCAATAAAGCGAAATAGAAGCTAAAGAATTTAGAGGTTGATTGAGACAATGTTAAACAAGATTACAGCCGTAACTGTCCTCAGCTGTGTAGTGAGCGCGCTGGCTTTTGTTAAGCCAGCAAGTGCGAAAATAACGGTGGAATTGGAAGAACCCGATTGGCAGTTTGTCATGCGTCAGCATCATAGAGATGATCATCGTGAACGTATATCCCGTGAAGAAGGTGAGTTTATCGGGCGCATTCAGGCCGACTTGCAAGCAGGCAATTATTCAAACGTTGCCAGCGCATTTGCAACCCAGGATATTTCTCAATTTAGTCCACGCTTGCGTGAGCTTTACGGACAAGTGCTATTGAATGAGAAAAACTACTCACTTGCCGAAAAAGTGCTGTTGGACGTTATAGACGCTATGCCAAACCTTCCATCGGCGCACAGAAGTTTGAGCATGGCGTATTTAATGACAGATAAATTGGCCAAAGCACGCACTCATTTAACTAAAAGCGTAGAGCTAGGTATTCAAGATGCCCAACTTTTCGGGCAGCTAGCCTATACCAATGTTCAGCTTGGCAAACCTGTCACCGCTATTGGTGCTTATCAAAATGCGTTAATGCTCGAACCTGAAAACAAGCAATGGTATCAAGGCTTATTGTTCGCGCTTATTGAAAGTAATGCACTTGCACAGGCGGAAAGCTTGCTAAGCGAAATGTTGGTAGATGATGAAAGTAATCAGCAGCTTTGGCTCCAACGGGGACAAATAGCGTTAAAGCAGGGTGACATGGTAAAGGCGCTGAGCAGCTTAGAGACTGCCCTTTCTTTAGGTGACCGCTCGCTGTCGAACTTGATTTCAGTGGCTAAATTGCACGTATCTGACGGCAGTCCGCGGCGCGCAGCAGACATACTGGCTACCCATGCGAAGACTTTCATTACCGACAAAGATGGGGAAGGCTTCGACGCTTACTCCAAAATAGCGGCTTACTTAGCGGCTAATGAGCAGTGGTCTGATTTAGGTAAATTAACGCAAGCTGCCGACAACAATGTGAAAAAGCTCACGACCACTCAAGCAGCTACGCTTAATGTACTTAAAGCTCAGTTAGCTATGGGCAAAGGGCAAAGCAAAACGGCAATTTCCCTTTTAACCAAAGCCATTGCTGACGCCCCTGACAATGGAGAGGCGCTGTTGTCTCTTGCTTCACTTTATCGTCAACAGAACAACGTCGAACGTGCCAAAATGACCTATCTACGAGCTGAGTCACTCGCCGACGTTAAACAGCGCGCCATGCTCGGGCGTGCGCAAATTGCCATAGATCAGCGTCAGTACCAAGATGCACTTACGCTTTTACGACAAGTCTATAAATCGTACCCATCCCGTTCTGATTTACTTGGCAACATCCAGTCACTAGAAAACCTAGTGAAGAACACAATATGAAGAGCCAAACGGTAAACCGCGTCGCCATAAATCGTGAACGATTGGATGTCGCACTTAGAACGCTGATTGCTGTGGCACTGGGCTACGCTTTTTCAGCGTGGCTAAGCAGCGCTATCGCCAATTTTATAGGGGCTGACGGACGAGAACACGAAGTGCTGGTAAGAATGCTGTTCTTTTGTGTTTACTGCACCTTCATCCTTTTTACGTTCATCTTTGATACGACGAAAAAGGCGTCCATCGTAATGACAGCGCTCTCTGCGTTAGCCTTATGTCTTTATTCAATCAGTACAGGGCTTTAACATGAAAGGGAATGTCAGAAAGTCTATGACGTGGCTTCATACTTGGAGCTCGGTACTTGTTGGTTGGTTACTCTTTGCTATTTTTTTCACCGGTACGCTGTCGTTTTTTAGAACCGAAATAACCTATTGGATGCAGCCAGAACAACACGCCGCAGTACCCAGCGAAAAGGCGCTAGAGCACGGTTTACGTTATCTTGCGATCAATGCGCCCAATGCAAGTGAATGGCAACTCTCACTACCAGATGCGCGCTCGAATACACTCGACTTGTCGTGGCGCGACGCTAATGCAGGTAACGAGCGTCGTCGAGGTCCACGGGTCATGTTGAACCCGTCCACGGGTGAAGAGATAAAAGTAAGGGAAACGGCCGGTGGCAACTTCCTTTATCGTTTTCATTTCGAGTTATACGGTATTGGACGCTGGATAGTAGGCGTAGTCAGTATGATGATGTTTGTTGCTATTATCAGCGGCGTCATCATGCACAGAAAAATCTTTGCCGATTTCTTTATGTTCAGGCCAAAGAAGAAGCTGCTGAGCTGGATAGATGGGCACGCCATTAGTGCGGTACTAGCACTACCATTTCATATCATGATCACCTTTTCTGGTTTGATTCTATTAGGCGCCACGCTATTGCCTTTTAACAGCGAGGAGCGCGTGCGGCACCGTCCTCAAGGTACAGAAGTACGCCAGAATGCGCAGCAGCAAAATCTAGCTTCACCAGACATTAATGCCTTATTGGCCTTACCCATCTCTTCGATGATTGCTCACGCTGAGCGCACATGGCAGGTGCCGGTTGAAAGCCTATCTATTACTCACCCGGGTAAAGCTAACGCTCAGTTTACGCTAAGTGGGAACAACAGAACGCAGTTAAGTGCGGGGCGTGGAGGAAGTAGTGCGCTGGTATTTAACGCACAAGGCGAAGTCATTAACGAGCGCCCAGCCTCAGTAGCCGCTAACGCCAGCCAGGCGACGTATAACTATTTGGATATGCTACATCAAGCGCGCTTCGCCGATACCCTTACTCGCTGGTTACTATTTTTTGCCGGTATTCTGGGTACCATTATGGTGGGAACGGGCTCTGTTTTGTGGGTAGTGAAACGGGCAAAGCAGCAGCTTGGAGAGTTTGGTTTTGAATTGGTCAGAGGCAGTAAATAGGCAGCATTGCAGGGTTAATGTGTGCAACCGGCGGCTACTTTTGGGTAAACAGGCTACTTCCTGCTGACCTAACGTCTCGAAGCTTATGGGAAATTAAGGTTTTTTTCGCAATATGGCTGGTGTGTGTGGTTGCAGGGTTTATTTGGCGAGACAAAAAAGGGTGGGTAATTCAACTTGGCTTTGCAGCAGCGTTGTTTGCGCTTGTCCCTTTGCTTGACCACCTCACCTCAGCAACAGGCTTAGATTTCGCAGTTGCAAATGGTGATAGCCTGAGAGTGGGTTTTGACCTTATGTGCATAACACTTGCGGCAGTACTCGGCTATGCTGCTTACCACGTCAAAAAAGCCAAAGCCGTGAAAGCAAAACGAGTGAGCAGTACTCCGTCACCTAAGCGAAAAGACAGAACTCGCCAAGATAAGCCGCAAGGTGACAACAGCGAGGCATTAATATGAGTATCATTCTGGATGTGGTGTTCGCATTTGTGCTTACTTATTTGAGTTTCTTACTACTCTCGCTTGGCAACAAGAAGCATGCCGGTATCACTCGACTAACCAGTACACCTTCACCACTACTTTTAATTGTGCTTCATAGTTTGGCGTATTTGCTTATGGCAATAAGCCTCATGAACTGCATAGACGTGTGGAAGACCGAAATTGGCGTGGTGGTATGGATAGGGCTTTTACAGCTTGCAAGCGTGATGGTTTCAGCAACGTTTACCTATTTACCTACCCTTTACACCGTGATGTGTAATTACCTATTGCTTGTCGCTTTTTGGGGGCCTCGTTTACGCGAAAAGTGAAGCAATACTTAAAGGTTGTTGAGCAAAAAATACAATAATGAGAATAAATCTCATTTACATTGAAAAGGGTGGAAATATCTGTATTATCTAGCCCGTTGAATTAATCAATATCACCGAGTAGTACAGAGAGTTAGCAACGAAATTATGAGTTTTTCTTTAGGCGGCATCCGCCAATGGCACTGGATTAGTGGCGCAGTCTGTCTGGTCGGGATGATGTTATTTGCCCTAACGGGGATTACGCTAAATCACGCTGCAGACATTCCAGCGAACAGAACTGTAACGTCAGCTGAATCAAGCTTACCACCGTTGGTTGTCGAACAATTGGTTTCTCTGGACACCGGTGACATAGCCATTCCAAGCGAACTCGTCGCGTTTATGCAGTCGCAAGAGGGCATTTCACTACCTTCATCGGTGACGGGAGAGTGGGATGGTATTGAATTTTATGCCGCTTGGCCTGGACCCGGTGCTGACAGTTGGATAGCAGTAGATGCTGAACTTGGCACAGTGACTTATGAAAACGTTGATAGAGGATGGATATCTTATTTCAATGACCTGCATAAAGGGCGGAACACGGGAAATGCCTGGCGCTGGTTTATCGATATCTTCGCTGTTGCCTGCATTATTTTTAGCGTAACTGGGCTGCAACTATTAATGCGTCACTCGAAAACGCGCGCGTCTACTTGGCCCATTACTACGCTCGGTGTGCTCATCCCGTTTGTCATTATTTTACTGTTTGTGCACTAGCGCGACGCTGGTGGCACTTACCTACACAATTTTAAGGAGTGTTTACATGAAAATGCGAAAAGGCGCAGTTATCGCATCGACTTTATTAAGTATGACATTTGCCTCTGGCGCTATTCACGCTGCAAGCCAAGCCAAACTTGACGTGGCCTTACCGCAACTTGATGTGGCTGAATATCACAAACCTTATCTTGCCGTGTGGATTGAAGACAGTAAACGCAAGGCTACTCAAGTCGCCGTATGGTACGACGTTGAAATGCGTGAAGACAAAGGGAAAGAGTGGCTTAAAGACTTGCGCCAATGGTGGCGTCGTGGTGGACGAAGCCTTGATTTGCCTTATGACGGACTTACCAGTGCAACAAAAGGCCCAGGCGATTACAGCCTTGATTCGCAGTTAAATAAAGCGTTAGCAGAACTGCCAGAGGGCGATTACACGCTTCGCGTTGAGGCATCACGAGAAGTAGGCGGAAGAGAAGTACTGTCTCTGCCATTTTCATTACCGCTATCTGCTGCGTCACTACCGGTAGAGGTGAAAGGAAATTCAGAACTTGGGCGTGTAGTACTGCGTCTGGAAGACTAATCTGCTGAGGCGCTAATTCAACGCTCACTCAGTAGAGATCCAATAAGAGGACATTATGAAAAAACTATCAGTAAAAGCTTCAGCCATTGCGCTAGCAGCAACACTTGCCGTGTCATTTTCAGCCAGTGCGCATCGCGCGTGGTTACTTCCAAGCTCTACCGTACTATCAGGTGAAGAAGCTTACGTGACGTTTGATGCTGCTATTTCAAATACTATTTTTCACCCTGACCACTTCGCAATGAACGCCAGTAACTTAGTGGTTCAATCGCCAGAGGGTGAAGCCGTAGACGTAGAAAATATGGCACGCGGTAAGTACCGAACTACGTTTGATTTGAAATTAAACAAAGAAGGTACATACAAACTGACGTCTGCCAGCAATGGCATTCGCGCATTTTGGCGAGATGAAGAAGGCAAGCGCAAGATGTGGCCGGGCCGTGGTGAAGAATATAAGCCGGAAGAGTTCGCAACAGCCGTGCCTAAGAAAGCAAAAGATCTTCGCGTAATGCAAAGCTCTCGCCGCGTAGAAACGTTTGTTACTCTTGGTGCACCATCGAATAAGGTGTTCACGCCTGATAACGTGGGTTTGGAGCTAGTGCCAGTGACTCACCCTAATGATTTATTCGCCACCGAAACGGCAACGTTCAAGTTACTTATTGACGGTGAGCCAGCGGTTGGCGCCGAGGTGGAAGTTGTGCGCGGTGGTATGCGCTACAGAAATGATCAGGAAACGATTAAAGTCACGTCTGACAAAAATGGTCAGATTGAAATTACATGGCCGCAAGCCGGTATGTACTTTGTAGAAATTGGCTATGAAGACGATAAAGCGCAAAAGCCTGCAACGTCTCGTAACGGTAGCTACTCAGGCACATTTGAAGTACTTCCGCTGTAATAACCGCACGTTATTGCGCAGCTAGGGGCTGTAAACGTTCTTTGAATACTCACAGAGCAACAGCCTCTTAAGTTTCTAGCTATTTCAATACAACGGCATAAAAGTTAAGCACATGACAGAAACACACCGTCTACTCATAGCAATAGTAAGCATTGGCCTGTATATGCTGTGGGTAGCGGTGTTATTTTTTAAACATCGAAAGCAATACAACTATGCAGTATCAGGCGAGGAGACCCTTGTCGTATACGCAAGCCAAACCGGTACGGCTGAAAAAATTGCCCGCGCAAAGGCTGCGGCGCTATCACAGCAAGAGCAAACGTCGGTCATGTCCATGGCATCTTTGAAACTCAACACGTTAAGTAGTGTGTCGAAAGTCATTTTTGTTGTGAGTACCTACGGTGAAGGCGAGCCCCCTGATGCGGGTAGAACCTTTAGTAAAGCGCTAAAAAAAGCGTCGTCGAATCAATCTGATTACCTTTCCCATCTGTCTTTTGAAGTGGTGGGATTAGGCGATAAGCAGTACGCCGCGTTTTGCCAATTCGCAGTCACGTTGTTTGATAATATCAGTGCACTAGGAGCACGTGCGCTTTCTCCGCTAACGACATTAGATTCAGGGAAAGGTGAGCATTTGTCTTTGCTTGGTTCGTTGCCACAGGATGAACAGCACCCCACCCATGCTTTCACACTGAAAAAGCGGGTTCAATTAAATGAAATAAGTCTAGCTTCTGGCGAGATTTCAAACGAACCCTCTGACCACTCTGAGGGCAAACCTTCAAACCCAGCGTCGCCAGGCCTGTTCGGCTTGTCTTTGAACGTTGACCATTCTAATCATACACAAGAATTACATGAACAATGGGAAGCGGGAGACGTGTTGGAAGTCCTTATTCCTCAGCAAGGGCTGTCACCGATTGTAAGCCGAAGCTACACCATTGCGTCGGTACCACAAGAACACGACGTAAAGCTTGTAGTTCGACAGCTGGTTAAAGACAACGGCCAACTTGGGCTAGGTTCTGGATTACTTACCCGTTCTTTACCTGTATCTCAGCCAGTACAGGCCTACATTCGAAAAAATACCAGCGCAATTATTACTAATACTCAGTGCCCATTGTTATTAATTGCTGCGGGTAGCGGCATTGCGGGGGTACGAGCTCAGCTTGCAAAACGCGCATTGCTTGAGAACGCTGGGCCAGTTTGGATATTTTTTGGCGAACGTCATCCCATGCAAGATGATGTGCTTGATAAAACGCTATCGCCTTTCCAGAATAGTGACTGTATTTTTAAAAAGTCAGTTATTTTCTCCCGACAAAAAGGTGGTGGCTATGTTCAACAGCGTCTTGTTGAGCAGCGAGATGAGGTCAAATCCTTCTTAGGCGATACCGGACAAGTATACGTATGTGGGCATTTTGAGGGAATGGGCCAAGGCGTTGACATGGCTTTGCAGTCCATACTTGAAGCGCAAGCCTACAATGCGTTAGCTGACGAAGGACGTTATCACCGCGACCTTTACTAATGTGGAGAACAGCAGGCAACTAATGTCTGTTTTACGCTTTCCTGTTTCACCGCTGAATCATCGCTAATAAACCTCAAAAGCCTTACAGCTAAATCCCAAACTTTGAGTTAGACTTTAGTCTAATGTGTCAGGCCCTTGCCTTGTCGCATGTTTAAATATGCGCAACAGTACGTTGGGCATACCTTAAATAGGTGTTTTCTTATTCAGGTATGACCTTTCGCCACCGATAATTGGTGTAATGTTTGAACTGAAAATAAGAAAATCAACAGGCTAGGGGCTGCTGACCTTTGTTGTACGTTTAAACCAAAATTCGTACACCAAAGAACAATAGGCCCTAGGGCCTGTCGATAAAACAAATTAGGACGACAGTATGCAGTCTATTGCCATTGTTATACTGGGCATCATCGGAATGTTGCTCGGTTGGTTCGTATATTCGAAGTTTATTGCGAGCCGTATATTTAAGTTGGATGATAGTTTTGTAACACCAGCCCATACAATGAAAGATGGGGTGGACTATGTTCCCACCAATAAAGTTGTATTGTGGGGGCACCATTTCACTTCCGTGGCGGGGGCAGCACCCATCGTAGGTCCAGCTATTGCTGTCTACTGGGGATGGGTTCCTGCGGTACTTTGGGTTGTGTTCGGTACGATATTATTTGCCGGTGTGCACGATATGGGCGCCTTATGGGCCAGCGCACGCCACAAAGGCAAATCAATGGGCGCGCTGTCTGAGACCGTCATCGGAAAACGCTCTCGTTCACTATTTATGATAGTGATCTTCCTAGTACTCTTAATGGTTAATGCGGTATTTGGCGTGGTTATCGCGAACTCTTTTGTCTCCCAACCCAATGCGGTATTCCCAGCTTGGATGGCAATCGCAGTTGCATTAGTCATAGGTCAATTGCTTAAACGTAATTTCAGCCTCATACCCTTGTGTATTGTGGGGATTATTGTGCTTTACGCATCGGTGTATGCGGGTAGCTATATCCCACTAAGTCTACCGGAAACCATGTTTGGTTTAGCAGATAAAGCAAACTGGATCATTATCTTATTTATTTACGCCGCTATTGCATCGCTGTTACCAGTTTGGATGCTGTTACAGCCTCGTGATTTCATTAACGGTATGCAGTTACTTGTTGGCTTGTTCCTGCTTTATGGTGCTGTGTTCTTTGCTATGCCGGATATCACGGCGCCAGCGTTTAACGCTCAAACCGCTGTCGATTCTCCAAGTCTTATCCCGCTGTTGTTCGTTACTATTGCGTGTGGCGCTGTTTCTGGTTTCCACGGTATTGTGTCTTCAGGTACCAGCTCTAAGCAGCTAGACAAAGAGACCGATGCACGCTTTGTTGGTTACCTAGGCGCGGTCGGTGAAGGTTCACTGGCACTTATTACCATTGTCGCTGTGAGCGGCGTTGCGTTTGCAGCTTCTCCAGAAGAATGGCACGAAGTATACAGCCATTTGGGTGCGGGTAGCGTGGGTGCATTTATCACTGGTGGTGCGAACCTAATTCAGCAGGGTTGGGGGTTGCCGGTAGATTTCTCGTCAACGATCCTTGCGGTAATGGTTGTTCTATTTGCTGGCACCACCATGGATTCGGGCGTGCGTCTGCAGCGCTACATAATCCAAGAATGGGGCGATATCTATTCAATTGGTGCACTTAAGAACGGCGTGGTTGCAACGCTCGTAGCTGTTGGATGTTGTTTATTGCTGGCCTTCGGTGCAGGTGGTGCGTCAGGCAGTGGCGGTATGATTATTTGGCCGTTATTCGGTTCTACTAACCAGATACTAGCCAGTTTAACCCTGTTAGTAATCTCGGTTATGCTGATTAAATTAGGTCGACCAGCGAAATATACGCTGATTCCAATGGTGTTTGTACTGATTATGGCCTTCTTTGCTGGGCTTATTAAACTTAAAGAATACTACGTTGAAGGTAACTATCTATTGGTATTCTTAGACGCAGTAGTACTTATTGTGTCTGTGCTTGTTATGCTTGAAGCTTTTTCTGTGGTGTCAAAACTCAAAAAGGAATCGAAGCTTAAAAAAGAGCAAGCCAACGGATAAGTCACTAGCGACAAAAACTTTCATGGTTGACCTCGTGGTTTAAAATTACACTTTCGAGACAGTCAACATTCGGCCAGTGCATTTGTACTGGCCATTTTTCTTTCCTTTAAAAGCAAAACGCACTCGCATAAATCAGGTTAATCAGTTTTGCTGATTTTCTGTCATAAAGCATATCTGTTATTATACTTACCGTTCTAAAACACCGTTATTTTTGTTGTCAAAAGCCGCGTTCTTCAACGTGACCTTTCAACAAAATAACCTGTGAGGCTTTGTGTCAGATATCATTTTACTTGGACAAAATTTCCTAGCACTTTTCGTTGAATCCGCGCCTTGGTTACTTCTCGGTTTGCTGGTGGCGGGTATCATGCACGAATTGGTACCCGTTTCGTTTTTGGAAAAGCACATGGGCAGCTCATCGTTTGGCTCAATTACAAAGGCCGCGGTTATTGGTGCGCCTTTACCTCTGTGCTCTTGCGGCGTTATCCCAGCGGCACTTGGGCTTAGACGTAGCGGTGCATCTAAATCTTCCACTATCTCGTTTTTAGTGTCTACGCCCGAGACGGGCGTAGACAGTGTTTCTGTGTCCTATGCATTGCTTGGACCGTTGTATGCCATTGTTAGACCCATCGCGGCCATTACAAGCGCTATTTATGCTGGATTGATGGTGCGTTTTTTCGCAGAAGCAGAAGAGGCTCAACAACGACAATCTGACGTGACGCAGTCATCGTGCTGTGGTTCAAAGCAAGCACCTAAATCAGAGCCGCAAATACAGGCCAGCACGTCCTGTTGTGCAAGCGAAAAAACACATGCTCATAACCACGAAAGCACAGACAAGCCCAAACAAGAGTCTTCGCCTTCGAAAATCACAAGCGTGCTTTCATATGCCAGTGGCAAGTTACTTGAAGACATTGTGATATGGTTATTAATTGGATTAGCACTTGCCGCGGCAATTAAAACGTGGGTACCCACCGACTTTTTAACGCAATGGGGTGATGGCGTGGTCGCCATGCTAGTGATGGCGCTAATCGGCATTCCTATGTACATATGTGCTACAGCATCAACGCCACTCGCGGTTGGGTTTCTTGCGGCGGGGTTATCGCCCGGTGCTGTTTTAGTGTTTTTAATGGCGGGG
>JGI11931J13222_1000082_pt1 | contig 11035 bp, 9 predicted proteins | sample DeeseametaMP0204_FD_13222 | JGI IMG/M metagenome (IMG submission 13222) | reverse complement strand
CTGCCCAGATGTTATCAAACGGATAGTAAGTGAAGGTCATGAGCTGGCAAGCCACGGATTAGCGCATCAACGCGCTACAACGATGACCGAGCAAGAGCTTTTCAATGATATTAAGCAAAGCAAAGAGATTCTTGAAGATATAGGCGGTGTGGCGTTAAAAGGCTATAGAGCTCCGAGTTTTTCAATTAACGATTCGAACACGTGGGCGTACGATATCCTAAAGGAGCTCGGCTTTGTTTATTCTTCTAGTACTTATCCAATCAACCACGATCTCTATGGTGTACCAGATTGGCCGCGCTTTAAATACAAACGTGAGAATGGTCTGATAGAGATTCCAATACCAACAGTTCGTAAGAAAGGAACAAATATTGGGATTGGTGGTGGCGGTTATTTTCGTCTTTATCCTTATTGGTTATCTAAACGCCGTATTACTGAGTTCATGCAATCTGAAAGTGCGCCATACAGTTTCTATTTTCATCCTTGGGAGATAGATGCTGATCAACCAAAATTTAATTCTGCTCCATGGAAGTCTAAAGCTCGTCACTACATCAACTTGTCAAGAATGGAAGGCAAAGTAGAAAAGCTGCTTAAAGACTTTAACTGGGTAACAATGCAGCAAGCTTACGAGATAAAATAGGCTGTAACTATTAAAGTAAGAATAAAGGGGCAGGGAAATGCATCTGGGTAATACTGACGCGAGAGACAATAATCAGCAGGAAGCGATAAACCTTTCTTTTGCGAAGAACAAAGCGTTCTTTGTTTCAGGTTTTGCAATACTTTGCTTGTGGTTATTATTTTGTTGGCGCGGATTAAGTAGCGTAGTTCAAATATGGTATGGAAACGAAATATTTAACCACGGCTTTTTTATCGTACCAGGTGCTATCTACCTAATTTACTTGAAGCGCAATACGCTATTTGCGCAGCCAATAAAAACAACTCCTTTAGCATTAATTGTAATTGTTCCCGCAGTGCTACTTTACATAGTGGGTATTGCAGGCGACATTCAATTGTTCTTACATACAGCCACTTTTACATTGTTACCGGCAATTATCTGGTTAATGGTGGGCACAAGGGCAGCGAAAACCATTTTGTTTCCGCTGGTTTTCATGCTTTTTAGTATTCCAGTGGGCGAACAGCTTATTCCTTATCTTCAAGAGATAGCAGCCAATGGTTCGGTTGCTCTGCTGCGCTTAACCGGCGTGCCACTGTTTCGAAGTGGGTTATATATTGAAATTCCTCAAGGGCGTTTCTTAGTGGCAGAAGCTTGTTCCGGCGTGAGTTTCTTCATCGCAAGCTTCGTAATTGGCAGTCTTTATGCCTACTTGAATTTGGTATCTGCTAAGCGCAGACTGGCCTTTGTTGCAATATCGCTAATATTTCCCATTCTGGCAAATATCGTTCGCGTGTATGGCATTATCCTTATCGCCTACTGGACAGACATGGAACATGCCGCCGGTGCCGACCATCTTATCTATGGTTGGTTCTTCTTTGCATTTGTTATTGTTTGCTTGTTAGGTATTGGAGAGCTGATTAGAGATAGCAAGGCTCAGCCTTCCGATTATCAAGATGCCGCTATGCTAAAGCCTACCTTGTCTGTCGTAACCGTTGTTTCATGCTCTCTGGTATTGGTAATAGGTTACTTTGTGTATACCAACGTAGAAAAACACACTGCAATCGATTCAAGTAGTATGGTTGACCTATCACCGTTCGCTGACAACTCGTGTGCGCCTTTTATTAAGTTTCCGGTTGTGGATAGTCCTAATTACGAAATGCAGGTAACGTTACAAGGAACACAGTGTAACGCCAGCGCGTTCATTGCTTTTTTCGACGAGGTTAATGGAGAATTAGCGAGTTACCAAAATCGCGATTTCGATCCTTCCTACTTTTCATTGGAGACGTCACGTAACATCGAATTAGATGGTCACGATTTTTTGATGTCTGAGGTTGTGACTCCCTCGGGAGAGCAGCTGTTTATTTATAAATGGTATGTCATTGATTCAGAAGTTTATGCTTCTAAGGAAAAAGTAAAAATTAACCAAGTCATAAATAAACTTCTTTCGAAACCTTACAGAGGGCATATTTGGTTGGTGGCGACCAAGCAACAAGACCCGGGGGTAAACGAGAAGCTGCGAGAGCTCGTAGAATTTTCGAAAGTTAAACCTAACTAGAATGGGTGTTGTATGGAAGTTTGCGTTAGGTTTTAGACAGTTGAGCAATATGAATTCGTTTTTCTCATAAGTAAGTTCTTGCTTTTCATGTGAAAATTAAAAGAAAGGCATATTAGAGTTTCCCATTTTTTTAATTTTTTGCGGGCAGGAGAATACAAATCGAATGGTTTTTTGATCCACTTTTCTCCTAGAAAAAATTTCATAGTTTTAATGTTGAAAAGCAATGCTCAGTATTGAGCAAGAGTAAAATTCTCGCGCATTAGATTTTAATGATGTTAAAAATGGAATCTTCACTTGATGCATTAATAGAGGTCATGTTTTTCGACAGCTTTTACTCAGATAATACAATGCCAACGATGCATAATAAGGTTTAGCTAGCAAATCTTTATACTCTCCATGACTCTGTCGAAGAGCTTTGGGATGGTAAATCAGTAAAGATTTTAGTTGTTTTTGATTTTAAGTGATGAGGTAAAAGGTTTATGGACATAGGTGTAGATTCAGGCGCTCTCCTTATACACGTATTTATAATTCTTTTCGTTATTAAAAGTTTTTTTGCGGACTCGGAAAACAACGAATGATAACAGATATATTTTATTCGTTTATTATTATTACTTTTATGGTGTTTGGATTCTCTAGGCCATATGTCGCGTTAGCTGCAGTACTCTGGATTGATACAGTTAAACCGCAAAATACCTCTTTTTCTTTTTTGTCAGGTAAGCCGTTATCGTTGATTTTAACCGCTTTCTTCTTATTAACTTTGTTGGTTAATGCTAAGAAGCTTCGAAAAGTAAATAATGGTGCGTTTTATATTTTATTCTTTGGTTTTATGTTATGGATTACACTATCTCATTTAAACGCTGAGTTTCCCCTGTATTCTGCAATAAAGTACGACACAGCAATAAAAACTCTGTTTATATTATTTTTTATTCCATTTACTATCTCGACCAAAAAAGACTTTGATTTTGTCCTTTCAATTTTATACGCGGCATCTTCGCTGTTTATCACAATAGGAGGAATAAAGTCTGCCATGGGTGGCGGCGGATACGGTATATCTCTCATTGGCCTCCAGGGCTCCGGCTTTATGTACTCAGAAGGAAGTATGCTGGCGACACTTGCTGTTTGCTTGATACCACTTTCGTTGTATTTGGCTCACTATAGCTTTCTCTCAAATAAAAAAATATTCAGGTATTATTGCTATTTAGTTGTTTTTTGTGCGCTAACAACTCAGATTGGCACGGCTGCCAGAACAGGATTAGTTGTGTTAGCTGTATATGTTTTATTGCACCTTTATTACACGAAGAAAAAGCTAAAAGGTGTTGCATTTTTAATGGTGCTTGCAGTGATTGGTAGCCAATTCATCACTGATAATTGGTTGAAAAGAATGGAGTCAATAGATCAAGGGACAACAACAGAAAAATCGGCAGTAGGAAGAATTGTTGTTTGGCGGTGGGCATTAGACTATGTTGCTGATCGCCCTATCTTGGGCGGTGGATTTTATGCTTATCTAGCTAATGCTGGAAAACTAGACCAGTATGGTCAGGAAGGAGAGGTAGTAATATCTCAAGGTGGAGCAAAAGCATACCATAATATCTATATAGAAGTGTTGGCCGAGACAGGCTATGGAGGGCTATTAATCTTCTTGGGCATTATAGTTCACACACTGTTATTAAATTCTAAAAAGCCGAATCCTAATGACCCTTGGAGTACAGAATCATCGAAAGCGATAAAAACTTTCACGCTATTATACTGTGCGGGCGGAATGTTTATTAATGTTGCCTTTTACCCTTGGATTTATATACTCTATACCCTCTCTGTCGCCAAAAACTCCATAAGTAGCAAGCAAGTTAATGAAGAAAAAGAAAGTCGCTATTGATGCTAGATTCGTATTGCGAAAACAAAGAGGAATGCCCCTATATACCTTTATGTTATGCAAGCTAATTCCGAAGATTCTGTATCAGCACCAGTTTGTTTTATTTATTAATAAAGGGTTTGAGCACAACGATTCAGCAGAAAAATATCAAGCAAGACTTGATGAGATCTGTAAGTTAGATAATGTCGAAATTGTAAATGCAGATGCTGAAGACGAAATTAGTTGGGAACAGTTAATTCTTCCGAAACTGTTGAAAACTCATAAAGTCGACCTTCTGCATATGCCGGGAAATAGAGTTTGTTTATTCACTCGAGTTAAACAAATAACCACAACCCATGATTTAATGGAGTGGCACTCACTCAAAATATTTCGGTATTATAAAAACCGCAGTTTGAAAGAGAATTTTTATTTTTTTAGACAAAAAGCTTATTTGTGGGCTGTATATCGACTTGGTCTTTCATTTTCAGACCATGTTTTAACAATATCGCAATATTCAAAGCGTGATATAACGCAGAGCTTTCCAAAATTAAAGAATAAGAGCTCGTACGTTTATCATGGTATCCCCAGTGGGTTTAAACCTCCACTAAACAACACATCTAAACAAGGCGTTCTCATGCTTGGCGGCGACAGTCATCAGAAGAACCCTGAGAACATGTTAAAAGCATGGGCGCAGTTACCTAAAGAGTTGCAGAAAGCACATCCCCTCACTATTTTAGGGTTTGTTGGAGGGGAAGACTCTATCATTTCCAAAACAATTCGAGCATTGGGAATTGAAAATGACATTGTTTTAAAAGGCTGGGTTACCGAAGACGAGCTTATTCAAGCAATGCAAACCTCAAAGGTGTTTATTTTTGCATCGCGCGAAGAAGGCTTTGGGTTTCCTCTTGTGCAATCAATGGCTTCTGGAACACCAGTAGTAACTTCTGAAGCTGACGTGCTTATAGAAATTGGGCAAGATGCGGTTTGTAGTGCAAAAGCTGAAGACTTTCTTGCGTTGAGTAGTGCTGTACGTAGCCTCCTTACAGACGAAAAGCTCTACAATGAAAAAGTACAAAAAGGCCTAACGATTTCATCCAAGTTTACTTGGGAGCATACCGCCGAACATATTGCGTCTACGTATTTGACATTATTGAAATGAAAATAACAAAAGGAATGTATTTCTTGATTTCCAAGTTGGTGGAACCTTTGCGATGGCGTTTTGAACTGTATTTTGCTGAAAAATTTGATCTTTATGGCTCACTTTCATTCTATCTAAAGCAAAAGTTCACAAGGAAAAAATACTTAAAAACCGCTCCTGTCGTTTACATTTATGCAAACAAAAGAAACGTTGGGGACTATATTTCCCATCTTGGTTTAAAAGAAATAGTGGGTAAAGACGGCCCCGACCTTTTTTGTTCTCCTGTATGGTTAAAGGAGTTTAAAGCGCACATTGACTACTTAAAACAGTATAACCCAAATGTGCTGCTGGTAATTGGCGGAGGGGGCCTTTTACAGCCAGTCTTTGAACCTTTTTGGCACGTTGTGCTTCAAAGTGGCTTACGTTTCACCGCGCATGGTATTGGCATTAATAAGATGTCTGGAAGAGGGGAGATGAAAGGTGATTTATTTCCTAAAATCGCGAAAGGCGCCGACCATTTAGGCGTGAGAGATGAATATACCTTTAACTTTTTAGAGCAATTTGCACCCAATAAACTAGTTCTTACCGCTTGCCCCTCAATAAATTATCTGGTTCCACGTTACTGGCAATCACAAGCACGTTCTTCAAACGTTCTTTTGCATCTAATCCATCCGTCAGATGTAAGGTTGGCAGGCGCTGACCTAGATACAATATCAAAAAATCTGATGGCTGTAGCTGAAGCTTTGGGGTTGGAATATCAAGAGCATACTAATATGGATTCTTCTCATGTTCGAATGTTGAAAAAGGTAAGTAATGCTCGCGTTATTGTGAGTAGTCGTCTGCACGGCTGTATAATGGGTTTCGGTATGGGAATTCCTTTCTTGCCGTTACTGTGCGATGACAAAATGAAGGCATTCTTGACATCACACACGGAAGTTGACGGGGTTGTTGTTAAGCAAGCAGAAGACGCGTCTATTTTGAAGCATAGAGTTGAGTTGCTTCTAGCTGAATGTAGCAGCGATCGAAGTAAGCTTAATGTGAAGCTTGCTGAAAATGCAGAAGCGGGTAGTTACATAAAGAGCCTAGCGTCAAAAATCGCCAAAGATTAATGATAAATGCAATAAAGCAGCAAGCCATAGTGTTAATGCAAAAATACTTTGTGGAATTGCGCGTTTTTCTTGAATTCAGAAAATAAGGATTTAAAAGTTTGGACTTAGCAAGAAAAGTGGCCAGCAGTACGTCGTTGATCCTCATTGTTCGATTGTTCCAACGTGGTATAGGTATTATTAGCCTACTGATTCTTGCGCGTTTATTAACGCCCGAAGATTTTGGTGTAGTAGCTATTGCAACAATGCTTGTTTTTCTTTTTGATACATTGTCTGAAGGAGGCACTCAGCAATATATTATTCAGAAGAAGACACTGGATGACAGCGATATTGTAACGGCATGGACAATTTCAATATTGTCTAAACTCGCGCTGTTTGTTGCGCTGCTTGCACTTACGCCCGTACTGGCCAACTTCTTGAACGCACCAGAAGCTGAATCTGCGATACGCGTAATGGCACTTGTGTTACCAATTTCTGCCTTTGCAAGCCCTCAGCTCTTTATGCATAGAAGAGAATTGGAATACGGCATCATTTCTAAAATACTCTTAATTGAGCGAGTTGTGAGTTTCTTAGTTACAGTGATACTGGCTTTCATTTTAGAGAACTATTGGGCCATGATAATAGGCGTGCTGGCAGCATACACCAGCAAAACACTGCTCTCTCATTGGTATGCGCCTTACCCTTTGAAGTTTTCATTGAGCCGCATAAAGGAGCAAATGAGTTTTTCACTGTGGATGCTTATGCGTTCTATTTTGGGGTACGTGCGCGCCGAGTTCGACGTGATTTTCATTAGTAAAATGTATGGTGCAGATCAGCTTGGTGGTTTTAGCTTAATGAGAAACCTTTCATTCTTGCCAAGTAGAGAAATAATCGCTCCTGTATCTAATGTATTCCTAGCAAGCTTTTCTGAAATAAAAAGAAGGGGCGATCCAATTGGAGAGCACATTGTGGTTGTGCTTACCATATTGCTATGTGCGATTTTTCCCATTATTGGCTATTTACACGTTTTTAATCAGGAGCTTGTTTCGCTGTTTTTAGGACAGCAGTGGCTGCCCTTTGCGCACTTATTACCGCTATTAGCCGTGTTCACCATTACATTTGCCGTGTCAACTTTTGTTCAGCAAGGGCTTATTGCAAATGGCGATATAAAGCTATTATCGGTTTATGAAATGGTAACACTGAGTTTATTAATAGGCTTAATTGCGTTTTTCTTTTCAGGCAGTATGGAAGAATTTATTATTACAAGACTAGTATTCTCTTTCATGGTGCTAAGCATCTTGCTCGTCTTTTGTTCTATACGGTTTGGACTACCCGTAGTTAGCTTGCTGTTTATGTGTACGCTGCTGGCTACGGCGTGTTTTGCTTCTGTCTTATCAGCACAAATGTTGACGGGGCCGGGAATACTCTACCTTTTATTAGGGAGTGCTCTGTACTTTGGAGTTTATCTTGTAGCGTGTTTATTTTTTCTATTTGTGTTTAAAAGGCACAGAATACTTGAAGAAGTTAGTTCGTTAGGCTTGCGCTTTATTCGCTCTAAACGAGCTAGTTGATTGAATAAAGGGGGGCTGTGTTGATAAATAGTTAGTGAGTCGCAATGTCCACTTACCCTTTTTATGGGAGAGGTCACCAGGAGAAATGGGCTGCGTAATTATGTTTTGGATTGTAGTTGCTTAATCTACTTGATTATTCTCTATACTTAATGCTCGGCTAGCATACAAGGCTTGCAGTTGGTGTGATTTCGACTTTAAGTAGCAGTGAAAAAGCTCTCTGTGAACCATGAATTGACCGGACTTTACTAGACAGATTTTATTTTGAACTCTTCTAGCTTTTCATTAGCCAGTGGAGGCATATTAGTAATTTCACTTAGCCTATAGCCATCTCTATTTAATATTTGGTTGAGCTCTAGTTAATTGCCTCATAAAGTGGCTTATATATCTCTGATTTTTTGAAGTTTTTAGCAGCAGTTAAGCTTCCGACAATGCTTAAGTGACCCTTGTCATATGTGTATGGTAAGTGTTCTTCGTTATAATCATGGTGCACCTCACTGCCGTATATTACATCTCGGCTTACGAAATAGACGTTTTTGTAGTGTTTATGCAGGAATTTGTTTTTTACAATTTCATTTGTAAGCTTTGCTTTTAAATCATCTCTCAAAAGCTCTCTTCCCAAACCATTAATAATTTTTTTCTTTAGAAAATGTTTCGATACATTTTCCTTGTAATAAATAGGTTGTTCAAATAAATAGACTACTTCTGAGTTTTCAGAAACAAAATCGACTGTATCAAAAAGAGAGTCTATGCTATCCATACCATATTTTTCATACATATAATCCCAACGACCAGCCAGAAAAACTGCCTTGTATCTTCTATTAGTAACATCTTCTATATTCAATTGTCTTATTTTACTGCAATACTCTGGATTCTCTCCGAGCATATTGTTTAAATTTAAGGAAGGAACACAATATGAGGTTGTTCTTGAAATTGCGGAACTTTTATCTAATAAGCTTCCAACGAAAGGATCTAATGCAGCTGCAAACGAATCGCCCCATATTAAAGCTATAGGTTTCTTGCTGCTATCACCAACTTTACAGTTAATGTATTTAGTCGAGCGGCTTAAATTAGATTTGTTTACATGGCAGAGATTAGGGAAACCGACTTTGTCACTGTATACATCAAGCCTTTCATTGTAATTAACCCCCTTGCTGATAAATACATAAAACCCAATAACACCCGAAAACAGGGCAAAATAGACAGGTTTTACATTTAGATAGCTACTTATTCCGCTAAAGTCACTTCTAAATTTAATGCGCTCTATTCGACTATAGCTTATATAACCCAGAATTATCGAGAGTGTGATACCAAAAAATACAAAGCTTTTATTTAAAGAAAAGTAGTGCATTATTACTACGAGTGGCCAATGCCACAAATATATCGAATATGACCACTTGCCCAATGTTTGAAAAACAATGTTGCCAGTTAAAACACTATTGTTCCTTTGAGCCTGAATAATAAGAAACGTACCAAGTACAGGAATCGATGCTAAGTACCCGGGCCACAAGTTATCCTTTGAGATAAATATGTAGGATACGATTATTAGTGCCATACCAAACCATTCGACGACTCTCTTCCTGTTATCTTCAAACTTTAAGGGGAACAAGTATGCTACACCTCCCATCATCATTTCCCATGCTCTAGCGGGTAATAAATAGTAAGCAGCATTAGGCCATTTATAAGTGACTACAATGGAGAAAATAAAGCCCAATAATGAACCAACTAAGACGAGCTTTTTCATTGTTCCCAAAGGCATAAACTTTCTCATAGTGACAAGAATTAATGGATATGCAATGTAGAACTGCCATTCAACGGACAAAGACCAGGTATGTAAAAGCCACTTTTCGTGTGATGCTGCGTCAAAATAGCCAGCTTCTTGCCAATATGTGATATTTGATATAAAGGTCAAGCTAGCACCAACGTGCTTTCCCAACGCCTCGTAATCTATTGGAATAAGATAAAACCAACCGAGCACCAATAGAACTAAACAGAGCAGTGCCAATGCTGGTATGATCCTATTTGCTCTTGCAATATAGAACCTCGCAAGTGAAAATTTATCTTGCTCGATTCCTTTAAATATTATTCCTGTCATTAAGAAACCAGAAATAACGAAAAAGACGTCTACGCCAGCAAAACCACCAGGCAACGCACTCGCATAGAAGTGAAAAACCACAACTGCGATTACTGCTACCGCCCTTAAACCATTTATATCTTTTCTAAATTGCACTATACCGAACCACTGGAACAAGATGTATATTCGTATACTATACAAAAAGTAGGGTAAAGAAAGGTAATCGATATCAACTTAACTAAAAAAGATCTATGAAATGTTAAATTGATTATGCGATGGTACTATTACTTGGTGGCTAGGGATCATCCATCAATTTGATATTTACTTACTGTTGCCGAAAATTTTTCGAAATGATAAATATTACAAGATGGTGATACTTAAAATTTGGTAGCTAACCACGCAAGAATTTTGTCCACTTCCCCTAAACTGAGACAGACTTAATTGGAGTTTTCTGCAACGATTAATGCAGGAGACGAATATGAAAAAATCACGTTTTACAGAATCTCAGATCATCGCAGTGTTAAAAGAAGTTGATGCGGGTAAGAAGGTTGAGGAAGCATGCCGTCAACACGGTATCAGCAATGCAACTTATTACAATTGGAAGTCCAAATACGGAGGGATGGAAGCCTTTGACGTTGAACGGTTGAAGGGGCTTGAAGAAGAAAACGCCGAGCTTAAAAAGATGTTCGCGGATGTCAGCTTAGAGAATCATGCGATTAAGGAGCTTTTCGCAAAAAAAATTTGGTGACAGCGAATAAACGAGAATGTGGCAGCGTAATGGTTGGTGCTGGGCTGAGCATTGTAAAGGTTTTCCTGTTTGTCCGCATTGGCTGTTCAACCTATTATCGCCCTGAACGAGACTGGCTCAAAGCGAATGCTGCTGTCATTGATGCTATCAATACTGTGCTTGAGATGTCGCTACGAGCAGTCTTTTGGAAGTGTTTTGGCCGAATACGGTTCAAAGGCTTTCCCTCCGACCATTAGCGTGTCTATCGCGACTACTGCCATATGGGATTGAACCTGACGCGCAGAACTAAACCGGGGCTGCCCAAACGAATAGCTAAGCCATTAGAAGTGCTGGAGCAGGCAAACCATCAATGGGCATTGGACTTTGTGCATGACACTTTATATTGCGGTAAACGGTTCAGAACAC
>JGI11931J13222_1000076_pt1 | contig 11360 bp, 10 predicted proteins | sample DeeseametaMP0204_FD_13222 | JGI IMG/M metagenome (IMG submission 13222) | reverse complement strand
CACTCACAATGCAGATCCTGGTTGCTTCAATAGCTACGTTGGGTGGCATCTACTTGGTTATAAAAAAATAGCGTTTTATACGCTACGTTTAAAACAGCAAAAGCGTTATTTTCCGCCGTGGCGAAATAGTTCTATGTGAGTTTAATGGGGGAGCGTTAACGCATATTTCTAGACTAAAGAGCAATATTTGAATCTCCCAACAAGCAATAGCGGATAGTTACCGCTACAAGTCTTCGCTGTCAGTGGTGATGATCGATATCGATTTTTTTAAATGTATCAACGACATTCACGGCCACGAGATGGGTGATAAAGCGATTAAACACGTAGCAAAAATTTTAAAAATGTCTTCACGTAATGCTGATTACGTGGCGCGCGTTGGCGGAGAGGAATTCGTACTTTTATTGCCTGATACCGACCGCGCAGGCGCCTTCAAGTTAGCTGAAAAGTTAAGAGATCGAATAAGTAAAAAACCTCTAGATGTGAACGGGAAGTTTATTGATATCACTGTTAGTGCGGGTGTATCTTATGTAAAAGAACACCATGACACTATTGAGTGAGCACAACCGGAAGCCGATGACGCATTATACAAAGCCAAAGAGAGAGGCAGAAATAATGTTCAACTGGCTTGCTCACGCTATTGAAAGCGTGTTGCACAATGTGCGCAATTCGAACGTGTTGGATTTAGGAGTGAGTTGTGCGCACACCCCCCGACTATTGTAAATGAACATGAGAGGCTAGCCGCACTCAACAAACTGAGAGTGCTCGATACCCCACCAGAAGAACGCTTTGACCGTATTACTCGACTAGCAAGTAGCATTTTTGATTGTAGATTCGCATCCATCACATTTGTCGATGACAGTAGGCAGTGGTTTAAGTCGGCTATTAATCTCGATATGACTGAAACAGAAAGGGATGTCGCCTTTTGTGCCCATGCTATAGCGCAGGACAAAACCTTAGTCGTTCCAGATACTCAAGAGGACCCTCGCTTCAAAAGTAATCCTTTTGTGGTTGGTCATCCTCACATTCGCTTTTACGCGGGTGTTAGGCTGATGATAGAGGGGTTTGCGGTGGGAACGCTATGTGTGTCGGATAATAATCCAAAAATATTCAATTGCGTTCAAATACAGCAATTAGAGCAGCTTGCAAAACTTGTAGAGTCGGAACTACAGCGACAAGAATTCAATGATCTCTCAACTCAGTTGGAAGAGTACCAATTTAAGCTAGCTCAAACACAAAAAATCACCCGTGTGAGGAGCGCTATTTTAGAGAAAGTGGTAAATGCAGAGTCATTGCATACCGTGCTCCACGACATTGTGAATGCTATAGAGGCCGAATACACAGATAAAATTTGCAGTATCCTGCTATTAGAAGATGGCAAGCTGAAAAAGGGTGCTGCGCCTTCTTTACCTGACTTTTATAACGACGCTATCGATGGCGTTGAGTTTGGTGTAGGCAGGGGAGCATGTGGAAATACAGCCGCGACGAACTTACCGACCATTGTTGAAGATATCAGTACGCACCCCTTTTGGACCGATTGGAAAGATTTAGCATTGCGCGCTGGTGTATGCTCTTGTTGGTCACAGCCAATACAAGGAGCTAATGGTGACGCTATTGGTACTTTTGCAATTTATCATAGAGAAAGAGCAGTACCGACAGCGGACGAAATGCGCTTAATCGAACAGTTCGCGCATATCGCTAGCATCGCTATTGAAAGAGAGCTGGCGAATCAACTTATATGGAAGCAAGCCAACTTTGATTCTTTGACAGGACTTCCTAACCGAAACCTTATGTTGGATCACTTACAGTTAGCCATTAAGGCTGCCGATAGAGAGAGCGATAAGGTAGCGGTGATATTCTTGGACCTTGATAATTTCAAAGATATTAATGACACGCTTGGTCACGATATAGGTGATAAGCTTTTAATTGAGTGCGCCAGAAGAATAAAGCAGTGTTTGCGTTCAGATGACACCGTTTCCCGATTAGGCGGTGACGAATTTGTCATTATCCTAAACGGCATTAAAGGCCTAAGTTCTATAGAACTGGTCGTACAAAAGCTACTTGGCGAGATCGTAAAACCTTATAGTTTAGAGCTGGAACGTGTGCATACTAGCGCGAGCCTAGGTGTCACCTTATACCCGGACGACGCAAAAGATGTCAAAGGCCTGTTAAAGAATGCCGACCAAGCGATGTACGGTGCTAAAGATCTCGGTAAAAACAACTATCAGTATTATACCCACGACATGCAAACTGCAGCAATCAAGAGAATGACCTTGTTGAATGATTTGCGCTATGCAGTTAAGAACAAAGAATTGTTTATTGAGTACCAGCCAATTGCATGTTTCAGCAGCCAGAAAGTGATGAAAGCTGAAGCGTTACTTCGATGGCAGCATCCCACGAAGGGGAGAATTACACCAGATGAATTTATTCCACTTGCGGAAGAATCTGGACTCATCATTGATATCAGTAATTGGGTATTTAATGAAGTCTGTGCCAATATCAAACAATGGAAAGCCCAAAACCGTCAAGAGCTGCAGGTGAGTATTAATACGTCACCTAGCCACTACTTCAATTTAGAATCTAATATAACTCAATGGTTAAACCTGCTTTTAGACCAGAAGATCTCTGCGCGTTCTATACTTCTTGAAGTCACGGAAAACTTATTAATGGAAGCCAANGAGATGGTGTCCAAGAAGCTTTTCCAGTTTAGGCAAGCAGGNGTTGATATCGCGTTGGATGATTTTGGTACAGGNTACAGCTCTATTTCTTATTTAAAGCGCTTTCCTACAGACTTTATCAAGATTGACAGGAGCTTTGTGAAGTCGATGACNGACGTTAGCAATGATAAGGTGCTGTGCGAAGCCANTATTGTGATGGCGAATAAACTCGGAATAAAGGTAGTAGCNGAAGGTGTCGAGACACAAGAACAATACGATATTCTAAAAAGCATGGGCTGTGATTATGCGCAGGGTTATTTCATTGCAAAACCGCTCAGCAAATCAGACTTTGAGTCCTTTTGGGAGAGGCACTAGCGCAACTTTGCCGCGCTAGTGCTTAATTTAATCAGGGCTTAAGACAGCGTTGCTAACGCTTTACCAGAGTATTGCTCTAGTTCGTTGGTGCGGTTTTCTTTTATTTTGTTTGCCCAGTTCGGATCTTGTAGTAGCGCTCTTCCTACAGCAACCAGATCAAATTCGCCAGCGTCTAAACGTTCAAGTAAATCATCGACTGAGCGAGTGCTGGAATCTTGCCCTTTGAATGCGCCGAAGAAGTCGTCATTGAGCCCAACTGACCCTACCGTTATGGTGGGCTTGCCAGTTAATTTTTTCGTCCAGCCTGCAAGGTTTAAATCACTGCCTTCAAATTCGTTTTCCCAATAGCGGCGCTGAGAACAATGAAAAACATCTACTCCAGCTTCACTTAGCGGCAGAAGAAACTGTTCTAGTTCTTGGGGCGTGTGCGCTAAACGAGCGGTGTAATCTTGTTGTTTCCACTGCGAATAACGCAGTACGATCGGAAAATCGGGACCGGTTGCATCACGTATGGCTTTAATTATTTCAACCGCAAATCGTCCACGATTTTCCATGTTACCGCCCCAACTGTCAGTTCGCTGGTTTGTGCCTTCCCAGAAGAACTGGTCGATTAGATAACCATGAGCACCGTGAATCTCAATTCCATCCATACCGATAGTTTTGGCATCTGCTGCTGCTTGTGCAAAGGCAGTAATCACGGATTCAATGTGTTCAACGGTCATAGGTTCAGCGCCCTGTTTTCCTGGTTTGAATAAACCTGAAGGCCCTGCACTTGGAAGTCAGGATAAGGCGCTTTTTCCGCTACCCTCGCCATACCCACGTGCCATAGTTGAGGCATAATTTTCCCACCGACACTGTGAACTTCATCTACCACATTTTTCCAACCGGCTAGCGCTTCATCGCCATGGAATTGAGGGATATTTGCATCCATCGTAGCTACTTTATCGTTTACTGTAGTGCCCTCGGTGATAATCAAACCTGTGCCACCTTGAGCTCGGCGTTTATAGTAACCAGCTACATCGTTGGTAGGTACGCCGTTAGGCGAAAATTGACGAGTCATGGGGGCCATAACAATTCGGTTGGTTAACGATAAGTTGCCCTTTGAGTAAGGCTTAAACAGTGCGTTAGCTGCCATTTTTTGTTCCTGATTTCTTTATTGCAATTGGGGCCGTTTGTACTTTCATCATAGAAAATGAAACGCCGCCATTATTATAGAAGTGTTAAACAAGTCATTAAGTTGGGGATTGTTGAGTCTTGATGTACAACAAAGAATAACTGGCTCTAGTATATCCTGCGTGATGTGTTGCAGGAGTAACATGATGGCTACCCAACTAAAAAACTATGGTTGATTCTAGATACTACTGTCGAGTGAGGGCAAGTCAATTTTCAAATGTTGATAGTAAGCCATAAGTAAAAGTGAGCTAAGAGCTCCATATCAGAAGCTCTCTTTCAGATATGAGCAGGCTTAATCTAAAATCTCTACAATTTCCCTTGTGGCTTGAATAAGGCGTACCACTTTGTTTTCAATGCGAACTGTTACTAACCCGTCTCCTCCCAAAGGCACAATGATGCGGGCATGGTTGTAAATATCACGATCTAAACGATTTCCAACGGCTAGCTTTTTTTCCCAACCCGGCGGTAATTCACCTGTTCGTTCATACTTCTTCTCTATACCCGGAGGGAGTGATTTATCTTTATGAGGGTTAGGGTTGGCGCAAGCAGGTAAACTATTTGCTGCTAGTACGGTTGTTATTCCGATAATAGGTAGAACTTTCATTGTTAACCTCGCAAATTACGTGAAAGCGATGCCCCATTTTGATGTAATTATCTACGCAAACTATTGCGATAGTGCTTTGAACAAAAGGGCATGTAGACTCTGCATTAAAATAACTGTTTTTAGACAATCAGCAATTAAAAATAGAGAAGTCTACAAGGTGTATACGAAAATCATACCAGGCCGAGTCTACATGCTAAAAAAATCTAAAATTAGGCGTGCGGTGTGTTAACGTTAAAACGTTTATAATTGCTAACGAGCAAGAAAAACGATAGTTGAGTCTAAAACAAAGAACGTGACATTTTATAAGTGACGAATGAAGGATGACAATGAGTGATATTGCATTTACCCGTGAGGAAAAAGACGCGCTAGTCGCTAAACTGCAACGATATTTTGATGATGAATTAAGCGTGGAACTTGGTCAATTTGACGGAGAATTTCTTCTGGACTTCATTAGTAAAGAAATGGGCGCATCGTTTTATAATAAAGGCGTAAACGACGCGAGAGCCGTTGTAGCATCTCGCTTACAGGTCATTGATGAAGAATTGTATGCCATCGAAAAAGTACTTTAAATTGAGAAATAAATTAAGCCTGCATTTGCAGGCTTAATCATTAGATGGCCAATCAATACCATTACGTTAGAAATGAGCTGTATTAGAGTTCCTGACGGGTAGGTCTGATGATCATTTCGTTTATGTCTACGTCGCCAGGCTGCTCTATGGCAAACGTTACTGCACGTGCAATAGCATCTGCATCGATAGCATCGTCATACATATCATCTGCCATTTGCTTTGAGTCTTTGTGAGAAATGTGGTCAGTAAGTTCTGTCGCCACTGCACCAGGTGAGATGTTGGTAGAGCGAATTTCACCATTTGACTCCCTGCGAATGCCTTCACTTATTGCTTTAACAGCGAATTTAGTTGCGCAATAAACCGTTGCTCCAGGGAACACAACATGACCTGCCACAGAGGAAAGATTGATAATATGCCCGCTTTTTTGCTCTCGCATTTGTCCTAATACAGCTGCTACTCCATACATAACGCCTTTTATGTTTACATCTATCATCTGATCCCACTCGTCAACTTTCATCTCGTCAAGCGGAGCGAGTGGCATAAGACCAGCATTGTTGACGAGCACGTCAATACGCCCATAGGCATCTATGGCCGCTTTCGCAAGCGCCTTGACGTCATCCTTTTTCGTGACATCTACCGTTTGATAAGTAGCTTGGCCACCTGAAGATTCAATTTCATCTACAAGTTTTTTAAGACGGTCTTCACGGCGGGCGCCCAACACTAATTTAGCACCTTTATCCGTAAGCATTTTCGCCGTTGCTTCTCCAAGCCCGCTACTTGCACCTGTAATGATGACAACTTTTCCAGAAACTTCGCTCATAACATTATCCTTACGTTTGATTAGTGTTAAGTTGCTACGTAAAACTATTGAAGTGGATTACTCTAACGCGCAGAAACACTGTGAGAGTGATAGTGAGAGCGATGAATGAAAATTTTACAGCGGTACTTTTATTTTTAGCGGGCATTTAGCCACGCAACAACAAGGAAGAATTTCATCGTCGTCAATGAAGGCGAGGGGATCTGTGGTGTACTCAACTTCGCCTTCAATTAGCTTTGTGCGGCATGCACCACAAAAGCCTTCACGACAATGGTAGTGAATATGAACGTCCGCTGCTTCAAGGGCGTTTAAGATAGTGGAATCAGAAGGGGAAATAATCGCCCCCACATCGACAACGTCGATGCGGAGTGATTTATCGTTGCTGCTCATTAAGCTGTAGTTTTACAGCTCAAAATCAGCAAAGTCGTCTTCGCTCACGGCAGAGTCGATTTGACCAACAAGATAAGAGCTGATTTCAGACTCTTGAGGTGCCACTTGCACGTTGTCTGAATTCAAATAGTTATTCATCCATGGAAGTGGATTACTGCTTATCTCGAACGGGGTGTCTAGACCAATAGCAGACATACGTTGATTCGCAATGTACTCAACGTACTGGCAAAGAATTTCTTTATTCAAACCAATCATTGAGCCGTTTTGGAACAAGTAGTCAGCCCACTGCTTTTCTTGCTCGACAGCGTTCATGAAGATAGCACGCGCTTCTTCTTTACATTCTTCTGCAATTTGCGCCATTTCAGGGTCATCTTTACCCTTAGCCCACAAATTAAGGATATGCTGTGTTGAAGATAAGTGCAGATTCTCGTCACGGGCAATCAAACGAATAATCTTAGAATTACCTTCCATCAGCTTCCGCTCAGCGAAAGCGAATGTGCAGGCAAAAGACACGTAGAAACGGATTGCTTCCAGTGCGTTCACCGAGTTCATGCATAGGTAAAGCTTCTTCTTAAGCTCATACATGTTGATAGTGTGTGCAACACCATTCACTGTATGTACGCCTTCACCCTGTGTCTGCCAAAGCTGAGTGGCGAAAATGAGATCATCGTAATATTTAGAAATATCAGCAGCACGTCGCTTAATTTCGTCATTCACTACGATATCTTCGAATATTTCGCTTGGGTCTGAGAACAAGTTTCTCAAAATATGGGTATACGAACGTGAGTGAATAGTCTCGAAGAAAGACCATGTTTCAACCCAAGTTTCTAACTCTGGTAGTGAAATAATAGGCAAGAACGCGATGTTCGGGCTACGGCCTTGCACCGAATCTAACAGGGTTTGGTACTTAAGGTTTGAAATAAAGATGTGCTTTTCTGGGTCGGTCAATTTTTGGAAATCAACACGGTCGCGAGAAACGTCAACTTCTTCAGGGCGCCAAAAAAAGCTAATTTGCTTCTCAATAAGCTTTTCGAATATGGCATGCTTTTGCTGGTCGTAGCGTGCAACGTTTACGGGGTTACCGAAAAACATCGGCTCGATCAATGGATTAGTACTTTGCTGATTAAACGTAGTGTATTTCATGATGGCCTAACTAAAAACTTAATGATTAACGCGTATTATTGTTTGTGTTCTTGCTGCGAAACGTTAATGGCAAATGCAGTTAACTCCTTTTATGCATTTGCCATTTAAACAGGGGGCGTGTTCTAAATCTTACACGCACCACCTGCACAATCATCATCTTCCTCTACAACCACTTCTTCTTGACGTGGCATAGGCTCGCTCGCTTTAGCATCGAGAGCAGATGTGTCTGACGCGCCGTCGCGAGTGTTATGATAGTAAAGTGTTTTAACACCCAGTTTATACGTAGTAAGAAGGTCCTTAAGAAGAAGCTTCATTGGTACCTTGTTACCTTCGTAACGGCTTGGATCGTAGTTGGTATTCGCTGAGATAGTTTGGTCGATAAACTTCTGCATGATACCAACAAGTTGTAGGTAACCATCGTTTGAAGGAATATCCCAAAGTAGCTCGTATTGGTCTCTTAGCGTTTCGTACTCAGGTACAACTTGCTTAAGAACACCATCTTTGCTCGACTTAATGCTGATAAAACCACGCGGTGGCTCAATGCCGTTTGTCGCGTTTGAAATCTGAGAAGACGTCTCTGACGGCATTAATGCTGACAGCGTAGAGTTACGCAAACCGTGAGTTTTGATTTCTTCACGAAGTGCATCCCAGTCGTAATGAAGTGGTTCATTACATACGCTATCAAGATCTTTCTTGTAGCTATCAATTGGCATGATGCCTTGAGAATAGGTGGTTTCGTTAAACTTAGGACACGCACCTTTTTCTTTCGCAAGATTGTTCGACGCTTTAAGTAGATAGTACTGCATTGCTTCGAACGTGCGGTGAACTAGACCGTTCGCGCTGTGATCAGAATATTTAACGCCATTTTTAGCAAGGTAGTATGCAAAGTTGATAACACCAACACCCAGCGTACGACGTCCCATCGTAGCATTATATGCAGCAGGAACTGGGTAGTCTTGGTAATCAAGCAGGTTATCTAGCGCACGTACTGCAAGGTCAGACAACTCTTCAAACTCGTCCAGTGACTTAATCGCACCTAAGTTAAACGCTGACAGCGTACAAAGTGCAATTTCACCGTTCTCATCATTAACGTGCTGAAGCGGCTTAGTAGGTAGCGCAATTTCAAGGCACAGGTTGCTCTGACGAACTGGCGCAACTTCTGGGTTAAACGGGCTGTGCGTATTACAGTGGTCAACGTTTTGTAGATAAATACGACCTGTGCTTGCACGCTCTTGCATGAACAAGCTGAATAGCTCCATGGCTTTAATTTGCTTTTTGCGGATGCTGTCGTCGTTTTCGTATTTAACGTATAGCTCTTCAAACTTCTCTTGGTCAGCGAAGAAAGCATCGTAAAGACCTGGAACGTCAGACGGGCTGAATAGTGAGATATAGCCGTCTTTCATCATGCGCTGGTACATTAGTTTGTTGAACTGAACGCCGTAATCTAGGTGACGTACACGGTTTTCTTCAACACCACGGTTGTTCTTAAGCACTAACAGTGATTCAACTTCCATATGCCAAATAGGGTAGAACAGCGTAGCAGCGCCACCACGAACACCACCTTGTGAACAGCTTTTAACGGCTGTTTGGAAGTATTTGTAGAACGGAATACAACCCGTATGGAATGCTTCACCGCCGCGAATAGGGCTACCTAGTGCGCGTATACGGCCTGCATTTACACCGATACCAGCGCGCTGGCTTACGTATTTAACAATGGCACTTGCCGTTGCATTGATTGAATCTAAGCTGTCGCCGGTTTCGATAAGTACACATGAGCTAAACTGGCGAGTAGGCGTACGTACGCCAGCCATGATAGGTGTAGGCAATGACAGCTTGAATGTTGAAGCGGCATCATAGAAGCGGCGGATGTAGTCCATACGCGTCGCTTTATCGTAATTTGCGAAAAGGCATGCCGCCACTAAGATATATAGGAACTGNGCACTTTCGTAGATTTCACCTGTAACTCGGTTTTGAACCAGGTATTTACCTTCNAGCTGTTTAACTGCAGCGTAGCTGAAGTTCATGTCTCGCCAATGGTCGATATACGAGTCCATTTCAGCGAATTCTTCAGGCGTGTAGTCTTCAAGCAGGTGCTTATCGTATTTGCCCATATCAACCATTTTACCTACATGCTCAAGTAGGGCAGGCGGCTCAAATTGACCATAGGCTTTTTTGCGAAGGTGGAAAATGGCCAAGCGCGCAGCTAGGTATTGATAATCTGGCGCATCGGTAGAAATAAGATCTGCCGCTGATTTGATCAGGGTTTCATGGATCTCGCTAGTATTGATACCGTCATAAAACTGGATTTGTGCCTTGATTTCAACTTGTGAAACTGAAACGTTTTTAAGTCCTTTGGCTGCCCATGTCACGACTTTGTGGATTTTCTCTAAGTCGATGGACTCTTTTTCACCGTTGCGTTTGGTGACTAATAAGTTGTTGTTCATGTTACTGGCCGTTTGTCTGTTAGCGCTTGATGCGTGGGCTATGTAATGCCCATTTTCATTTTTAATTTATTGAGTGTGAGTGACATTATCACCATTGGCTCACGCCAGATAACAACACACACGAAAGCGGCCTAAACCAATACTGAAAGTACAAAGTAGAGACTGCTCATTTAATTTTTTCACTGCATTTATATTTTCAGCGAGGTTGATGTCACACACTGCATATGGCATTGCCATAATCTCGTTAGCGATCTGTGCGATCCCAGAAAATCTGCATTGGGATCACGTGCTGAATTAAACACAAGATAGTGAGGTTTTAGTCTTAATGCAACCCAATATCTGGTGGTATTTCAAGCACTCAATCTGGCATGAAATTTATGTTAGTAACAACTAACTTTTTAGCGTTCTACAAGCGTAAAATATCTGGATTGCAAGCATTTTTAATTATTTCTTCGACATAAAAATTAATTTATTCTTAGAAAATAGTTTTTATATAAACACGATATATGGTGTTTAAAATATCGCCGCAACCCAATATATAGTGTTAAATTAATTTTGCGCTACTGTATATAGTAAGTAGTTAACGTCGACATTATTCGCAGAGAGATAAAAGCCTTGAGAAATTGGGTCCATGTGTAGACCTGTCATATCTCGAGGCAGCAAACCAGCATGATCGGTCATCGCCATAAGTTCAGATGGTTTGATGAACTTACTGTGATCGTGGGTGCCTTTTGGAACCAGTTTAAGGATATATTCCGCTCCTACGATCCCCATCAGATACGACTTTAGGTTTCGGTTAAGCGTAGAAAAGAAAACATGGCCACCAGGCTTAACCAACTTAGCACAGGCCAGCACAACAGAAGCAGGGTCGGGTACATGCTCTAACATTTCCATACAGGTTACCACGTCGAACTGTCCTGCATTTGCTTCTGCGAATGCTTCGGCAGTTGAACATACGTAGTCAACTTTTACCCCTGATTCTAAACCGTGCAGCTTCGCTACTTCTAACGAGGCTTCTGCCATATCTAAACCTGTTACCGTCGCGCCTGCACGCGCCATAGATTCTGCTAAAATACCGCCACCACAGCCAATATCGACGACTTTTTTGTCAAACAGGCCTTCACTGTGTTGATTAATGAAGTCTAAGCGAAGTGGGTTAATAAGGTGCAATGGCTTAAATTCGCCTTCTGG
>JGI11931J13222_1000069_pt1 | contig 11687 bp, 8 predicted proteins | sample DeeseametaMP0204_FD_13222 | JGI IMG/M metagenome (IMG submission 13222) | reverse complement strand
AGGATGACGACATGACTGTACTTAAGCATTTTACCCAGCGCTTGCAAGTTTCACCACACAGATGCTTGACGAAGGCGCGGGAAAATATGACGCGCTGGAGCTTGCGGCAGAGCTTGAGCAGTTAGGTACTGATTTAAACGCCGGCTCAAACCTAGATACCACCACAGTTAGCATGTCAATATTAACGGAAAACATGGAGCCTTCTTTGGCGCTAATGGGTGATATCTTGAAATCACCAACGTTCAAAAAGGAAGAGATTGAACGTCAACGAGCGCTTATATTAAGTAATATTGCACAGCAAAAAACACGCCCTGTGAGTATTGCGCTTACGTTACTTCCGCCTCTTATCTATGGTGAAGGACATGCCTACGGTATTCCGTTTACCGGTACCGGAACTGAACAAGACGTACAAGCGATTACGCGAGATGACCTTGTTAACTTTAAAAATACGTGGCTACGCCCAGACAATGCGACAATTTTTGTTGTTGGCGACACCACGTTAGGTGCCATTAAACCCATGCTTGAGAAAGAGTTTGGCAAATGGAAGGTAGAAGGTAGCAAAGGTGCGAAGCAAATTGCTGAAGCGTCAATGCCTGAGCAAGGCCAAGCGATTATTATCGACCGCCCTGGTGCACAACAGTCACTTATTCTGGCTGCACATTTAGCGCCACCAACAGGGGCTGACAACAATATTGCAATTAATGCCATGAATTTAACCTTAGGTGGTGCTTTTACTGCTCGCGTTAATATGAACCTGCGTGAAGATAAAAGCTGGTCTTATGGCGCGTACACCTTCCTGCAAGATGCTAGGGGACAGCGCCCGTTTATGGTTTATGCGCCGGTGCAAACCGATAAAACAGGTCCATCACTGCTTGAGCTTAAGAAAGAGCTTAACGCTTACTTAGGTGAAAAGCCGCCAATGGCGAATGAACTTGAAAGGGCGCGGTTAGACGAAGTTCGCTCTTTGCCAGGTCAATTTGAGACGGCTAACGCGGTATTGTATAGCTTACTGTCGAGTGAAAGATTTAACAGACAATATAGCTACCCAGAGTCTTTGGTCGAGAAATACAACAGCTTGTCTTTAGACGATTTGAGTAACGCGGCGAAAGANGTGCTGCACCCAGAGAAATTAACCTGGATAATCATCGGAGATGCCGAGAAGATTAAAGCAGAAGTTGAAGCGGCTCAGCTCGGGCCNGTTAGCGTGCAAAGCATGAATTCACTGTAGTTGGTAAATAATTAACCAAGAGAAAAAGGGCCGATATCATTTTCGGCCCTTTTTTATGTGACAAATGCGTCTTTTGTAGAATAGATTGCGTTCAATAGATGCTTTATGGTTAAGAAAGTTTAATTTAATGTCTTGATTCCACTTTGAAGAATGCCTTCTTTGCGAGCATAACAAATCCTGTACTTGCACCAGTGCGCTTGTTTGCAATAGCTCTTCTCTGCATGTTTTATATTCCCTGTGTTTATCCATCTAATGCAGACAAGCTGATGAATGAGTATTCGGTTGAGCTTTTAACTGCCGAAGATGGCTTCGTCTCATCAGAGATTTATTCCATTATCCAAGATCGCCAAGGCTTTTTGTGGTTTGGTACTGCCGAAAACGGTGTAATGCGTTACGACGGTCGTAGAGTTACGTTGTTTGAGTCTGACAGCGATCCTAGCCAAGGGCTATCACACAACGACGCTGGCAATTTGATGTTGGATGCAGAAGGCAATATATGGATTGGAACGTGGGGAGGTGGAGTTAACAAGTACGACCCAACAACAGGTCACTATTCTCGTTACTTGAATGATCCAGACGACCCTCGCTCCATATCTTCAAATCGAATCCAATCACTCTTCCACGATAAAACGGGCCAAATTTGGCTAGGTTCGTATGATCAAGGTTTAAATCGTTTTCTAGGAAATGGGGAATTCGAAAGGGTTCAGAAGAAAAGCAATGAGGACCATAGTCTGTCTCATAATCGCATTTGGGACATTATGGATAATAATGACAACAGCCTGTGGGTAGCCACCAGTTTTGGCTTGAACTTGCTAGACAAAAGAACTCTCGCCACCCAACACTTCTTTCCCGACCCTGATAATCGTACTGCAACAGGAGCCAATGAAATACGTAGCTTGCTGCGTACGTCGTCAAGCCAATTCTATGTGGCGACTCAGGAAGGCCCTTTTCTTTTCTTTCCAAGTTCAGGCGTGTTCCTTGCACAAACTACGCGAGACGGCAAAGCATTAGGCCAAGTGAACTCAATGATTGAAGATCACGAAGGGTGCATTTGGTTTGTGACCACCACGGGTCTTTATAGACATACAGGTGAGGGAAATTACGTAGAGAAGATGGACTTCGGCTATGACAACGGACTTCGCATAATATATGAAGACCACACTAAAACAAAATGGGTAACCAGTGAAGTTCACGGCATATTTAAACTATCTCCTCGCCGTAAAATCAAGCAGATCAATAGTGACTCATTGGTTTCACCCAGTGGCATTGAGCTAGATACCTTCAAAAATAGTGGCGATGTATTGATTGCTACAGCAAATGCTGAAATTTATACATGGAAAGTGAAAGAGCAAATACTCCAAAAGGAATTTGACTCGGTATTTAAAGAAGACAGTGAATATTCAAATAGGGGAGTTATAGAACGACCTATTATTGTCCCCGATAAACACGGCAATATTTGGGTGGCACAAGACAACTTTATTGCACATGTTAACAGAAAGAATGGAAATGTAAGTCGCTTAGAATATCCCAGAGAAAACAGCAAATATCGCCAGTTCAGAGAATTCAGAGCGTTAGCGCTAGATAACGAAGGCAATGTATGGATAGGTACCTACAAGCATGGTGTTTATATATACAACGTGCAATCTGGCGCCTTTGAGCATCTTTCAACGACTGACGGCTTAGCTCACCCAGAGATTCACGCCATTGTTAATGACTCTCAAGGAAATATGTGGATTGGCACTGGAAGCGGCGTAAATTTATGGTCCATTCAGGACAATACTTTCACTCAGATTGAATACAATAAAGATCACAATGCAGGTCTGTTGGGCAGCATTGTCGAAGATATTCATGAGACCAAAAACGGCCAAATTTGGATTGCAACCCAACGGGGGTTGAACCTTTATAAGCCTGAATCGAAATCCTTCGAGTGGTTTGGGGAGCAGAAAGGGTTGCCCGCTACCTTAGTAAGAGCGATTGCAGACGGCGACGAGGGCCAGCTCTGGCTTACCACGAATAAAGGAATCTTTCTTTTTAATCCGGCTACTGAAAGTGCCATTAATTACACTAGCACTGCCGGGGCTGTAAGTCAGAATTTCTATTCAAACAGTTTACTTAGAGCCACTAACAACACGTTCTTTACCAGTAGCCAGCGAGGTATTGAATACTTTGAGTATGTGCCAGGACAGTCTGAATTGGTCGATTCTAAAATTGTGCTAACTGGCTTCAACAAAATGGGCGAAGCAGTAAGCCTTGATAAGCCACTATCCTACGTTACGGATATTAATCTTTCCTACGAAGACTATTTCTTCTCATTAGACTTTGCTCTTCTAGACTTCTCTGATCCCAAGCGTTCTCATTTTTCCTACAAATTAGAAGGGTACGATGAACAGTGGATTGATATCGGAAATCACAACAACGTTTCATTTACTAACCTAAATGGCGGCACCTATACATTGCTGGTCAAAGCAATGAAGCCCAATGGTGAATGGGGCAGCGAAGTCATGTCGGTTAATTTACATGTAGCAGCAGCTCCTTGGAAAACATGGTGGGCATACAGCATTTACATTGCGTTTTTACTCGGCATTGTTCTGTTGATCATTTACTTAAGAACCCACTTACAGCAAACAGAAATTACCAAGCAGAAGCGCTTTGTTCAGGCGTTAGAGCAACAAGTTTCAGAAAAAACAGCCTCGTTGAAAGCTCAGGCCAACGATTTGAAAAAAGCGCTGGAACAAGCCGAAGAAGCAACAAAGTTGAAGTCTGAATTCCTTGCAAATATGAGCCATGAAATTAGAACGCCAATGAACGGCGTGATAGGGATGCTGGGTCTGCTTAAGAAAAGCAACCTAACTACTGAGCAATCACAGCGCGTCAACATCGCAAGCTCAAGCGCTAATTCTCTACTGGCCCTGATTAATGATATTTTGGATTTCTCTAAAATAGAAGCGGATAAGCTCGAGATTGAGTCCGTCGAATTTGATGTAAGGGAATTGATTGAGAGCATTGCTCAATCGGTCGCGCATTTAGCGCAAGAAAAAGGGCTGGATGTTGTTGTAGATTTGTCAAAGGTCAGTGAGTCGAAAATAAACTCAGATCCCAGCCGAATTCAACAAATCCTCACAAACCTTTTAAGTAACGCCGTTAAATTTACCGAGCAGGGAGAGCTCTCTGTCACGGCAGAATTGCTTCCTACTAACAATCAGAATACTGCGCTTATGCACATTGCGGTGGCAGATACGGGCATTGGTATTCCCGCGTCAAAACTACCTCACTTGTTCGATGCGTTTACACAGGTCGACGCTTCTACAACTAGACGCTATGGCGGAACAGGGCTTGGGTTGAGCATTACCAAAAAGCTATGCCAATTGTTAGGAGGAGACATAAGTGTTACCACCGAGCTTGGCAAAGGCAGCCGTTTTGATGTGACATGCGAAATTCGCTACGCCGAGCAACGCAACGCTGTGCGCCCTCAGCTTGCTAAACAAGACATGTGTTGCCTGATTATTGACGACAATGCTTCAACAAGACGTGCCATGCAAAGCCAGCTGAAACTTTGGGGANTGCTTACGCTGACCGCATCTTCGATTGAGGAAGCGATTAGCTTATATTTGAAAGACAGCGAGCAAGAGATACCGGCAATACCCATTGATGTTGTATTTCTGGAGAAAGCAGAAGAGGAAGAGTTTTCACAACACTTCGGCCAGATACTTTTAGATAACCCCAGAACAAAACATACGCGTTTGGTATTAATGACACAGCTCAGCGACATGGAGAGCTCTGTTGTCTATGGCGGAATAGACGTTGATGAGAGTCTTCCTAAGCCACTGACCTCTTCAGATTTAATTCGAATTGTAGAGGAATCAGTAAATACATCTGACTATGAAGCTAAACCACGCTTTAAAAAACGGGAGGATGATCCGGTTCATATTATCGAAGGCAACACTCAGCACGTTCAATCACCTGAAGAAAACGCAAAGTCCACCTCTGATGATAATGCTTATCGAATCTTGTTAGTAGAAGACAATGCCATTAATCAAATAGTGGCCACCAATGTTCTAGAAAGCGAAGGGTATGTGGTTGACGTTGCCAACAACGGTGTAGAAGCGTTAGAACTGTTAAAAAGCAGCAAGCTAAAGGCGCATTACAGCGCAATTGTCATGGATTGCCAAATGCCGGAAATGGACGGGTTCGAAGCAACCAAGCTTATTCGCTATGGTGCAGCCGGCGACGTTTACAAACGTGTACCCATCATAGCGATGACGGCGAATGCTATGCAGGGCGACAAAGATATGTGCATGAAAGCCGGTATGGATGATTTCCTCACCAAACCCATAGAGCACAATAAAGTAACTTCAACATTACAGCACTGGCTCAACAAAGTTAATTAGACCCTCGCCAACGGGGAAATAAACGCGTTAATATGCAACAAGTTTTTAACATGTTGTGAGAGCGTTAATGCTAAACCGAGCATCAAAACCCTTCGTCAAACTCGTCGAACGATATCTTCCTGACCCCTACATTTTCGTTTTATTACTCACCCTAATTACGTTTGCGTTTGCAGTGGTCATTCAAAATCAGTCTCCACTTACAACTATTCAACAGTGGGGTGACGGATTTTGGGGGCTGCTCACATTTTCAATGCAAATGCTCTTAGTGCTAGTCACTGGGTTTATGCTAGCATGCACGCCATTAGTAAAAGCTTTACTTGAAAGGCTTGCGAGCTTAGCAAAAAGCCCTGGGAGCGCCATTGTGCTGGTCACGTTGGTGTCGCTTATCGCAAGCTGGATAAACTGGGGCTTTGGTCTTGTTGTAGGCGCGTTGTTCGCTAAAGCCTTAGCAAGAAAAGTGTCGGTTGATTATCGGTTATTGGTGGCAAGCGCGTACTCAGGCTTTATTGTATGGCATGGTGGTTTAGCGGGCTCTGTGCCCTTAACTATTGCAACGCCGGGTCATTTTTCAGAAGCACAGATTGGCGTAGTTGGCACTGGAGAGACTATTTTCAGTGGGTTTAACTTGCTGTTATTGGCAATCATGTTCGTGATTATTCCTCTTGTTAATCGTTTAATGTTACCGCCTGAATCTGAAAGCATTATTGTCGATAGCGCCAAGCTNAAAGACGACGCTTTNCCNTCGGCAACAAACGAGCGGCCCGCCGACAAACTTGAAAACAGCAAGGTGCTTGGGTTACTNGTAGGCTTTGCAGGGCTTGCTTATCTCACTAACTACTTTGTTTCAGGGGGCGGGCTTAATCTCAATATCGTTAATACGCTATTTCTCTTTCTCGCTATTGTCCTTCACGGTACACCACGCAATGTACTGCACAGCCTGCAGCAAGCCGTTCAGGGCGGTAGTGGTATTGTTATACAGTTCCCATTTTATGCGGGGATCATGGCGGTAATGGTTCAATCAGGATTGGCCCAAACCATGTCAGAATGGCTGATTAGCTTTGCATCTGCAGAGTCGCTGCCAGTATGGAGTTTTATTAGCGCAGGCATTGTTAATATTTTTGTGCCTTCGGGGGGAGGTCAGTGGGCAGTGCAAGCTCCAGTAATCTTGCCCGCTGCCGCTGAACTTGGAGCCGAAATAAATAGAGTTGCCATGGCGGTAGCGTGGGGTGATGCGTGGACCAATTTGATTCAGCCATTTTGGGCGCTACCCGTACTTGCCATAGCTGGCCTGAAAGCCAAAGACATTATGGGCTTTTGCTTAGTTCAGCTTATCGTAACCGGTGTCATTATTTCCTTGGTATTGCGGTTTGTGTGAGGATTTAGAGAGCAATTTAACGCCGTCAAACAAGGCGAATAGAGCCGAATATGAAGCCACAACTTAAATACAAGCGGTGTGAATGATGCATTTAAACGAAGAAAAGGTAGGGTTGTTGATCGTAGATGTTCAGGGCGCGCTGGCTCGAAAAGTCAATGATAGCCAGACAATGATCTGCAAAACAGTAAAGCTAATACAGTGTTGTAAATTGCTCAATATTCCCGTAGTTGTACTTGAGCAAAATCCTGATGGCTTGGGGAGAACGGTCCCTGAAATTGAAACTCATGTCGCAAGCGATCCTCACTTTAAGAAATTTACTTTTAACGCAGTAGCAGGTACTGACCAGTGCTCGTCCGAAATACTGGCGTACATTGGTGAAATGGAATTAAGTCGATGGCTGGTTGTGGGAATTGAAGCGCACGTATGCGTTTATCAAACGGTAACGGGTTTATTGGAAAATAATCACACTGTGGAAGTAATACAGGACTGCATTTCTTCAAGAGAGTCTTCAAATGCTGTGCTCGCCATCCAAAATATGCGTGAGCAGGGCGCACGGATCAGCAGTTTTGAGATGACACTTTTTGGCCTTTTAAAATCATGCCAACATCCAAAATTCCGAGAAGTGTTAGCGCTCATCAAGTAGTCGAACAACGTGATGAGCGAAACAAGTCGGAGCTAAGCGAATGCGGTTTCTATCGATACAATGTCAATACCACGCACTTGCATAGAATCCAGCGCCAATAGATGACCAATGGCGTCACGCGTGCAGGTGCAAGGTTCAATGACTTTGGGGGAATACTTGGCAGCAGCTGGTGATAATGCTGTGTGAGTTACGCAGTTGTGCGTCATCATACCTGCAAGAAGAATTTCATCCACGCCCAATGACTGTAAGGTTTCGTCTAAATTGGTGTTCTCAAAACAATCGGCGTGTTGCTTTGTGATGATTGGTGCATCCGGGGCAGCGGCTATCACCTCTTTATGAATTTCAGCGCCATGAGATCCTTCATAGAAAAACAACCCTTCTCCGGCCTCAACAGGCACAAGGTGCTGTATGTGAATAATCGGAATGCTCTTTTCCTTTGCAATAGCCATCGCTTTAAGTGTTTCTTGCATCGCAAGCTCTGGTTTGTGTAAAGGATACTTCCCTTCAGGAAAGTAATCGTTTTGAATATCTATAACAATAAGTGCTTGTTTAACCACGGTCTTACCCTCTTTTTCCAAGAAATAGTCTCTAGCACGGTTTAAGTTGTGCTTACTCGATATTGACTATTTTGCAGATTTTCACGTGTAATAGAGAGTGACGATAATGACAAAAAGCGCGCCAAATGCGACAGCGTTCACAGAACGACAATGAAACGATGAAAGAAATAAAAATAGCAGTAATAAACTATCCAACCGCAAGCCAATCTGCGCTTTACGGCATCGTTGAGATGTTAGAGTTAGCAAATACGATGTGTGAGCAAATCAACGCTGATGTGGCATTTAGCGCGAGTATTTACAAAGCGGAACAGTTAAACTCAAATGCACTGGTTGATGTCGTCATCTTGCCGCCAAGCATGAGTGAAACATTTTTTGAGCATGACTTCACATCACTCATCAACTATATGGAAGTCATGCAGTCCCAAGGTGCATTGCTCGCATCTGCTTGCGTAGGTGCATTTATTCTTGGCAAGGGGGGCTTTTTAGATAACAAAGTGTGTACTACACACTGGCGAATTGCCGATCACTTCATGGCAACCTTTCCCACAGCAAAGCTAGATGCTAAGGCTATCGTGGTAAACGGGGAGGGTGTAATAACAGCTGGCGGGAGAATGGCGTGGATTGATCTTGTGTTTGAAATCATATCGACCTTAAGTTCACCCACCATTGCCTTGAATCTTTCTAAAGAGATGGTGGTGGATACAGGTTACAGGGAGCAAGGCTTTTATCACCAGTTTTCACCCAAAAAAGATCATGGCGATGCTCTCGTTGTTAAAGCGCAAAATTACTTGGCAAATCATTACAGTCAGCCAATTTCTCTTAGCGATTTAGCCAGCCACACTTTCGTTAGTCAGCGAACCTTACAGCGAAGATTTACGCAAGCGTTAGGTATGTCAGTCATCGACTATCTGCAGAAGCTGAGACTTCATCATGCTTGTCAGCAAATTGAAGTATCTACGCGTAGCATTGCTGATATCGCATTCAACGTGGGCTATCAAAACGTCAATGCGTTTAGGAAGATATTCCGTAAAGAGTATGGGCTTAGTCCGGTGGAATACCGCAAGCGTTTTGCAATAAATTAATCATATCGTTATTTTCATTTTAGTTGTTATGTTATAACATTTATTAAATTCGAGATTTAAAATGAAACTTAGCGAGTCGTTATGTCTATTCAAACTCAGCTTCCCGTTACCGTACTATCGGGCTTTCTAGGCGCCGGTAAGACCACGGTTCTAAATCATATTCTGAATAATCGTGATGGATTAAGAGTAGCCGTTATTGTTAACGATATGAGTGAAATCAATATCGATGCTGCAACGGTGAAAAATGAAATTAGCTTTAATCGAGCCGAAGAAAAGCTAGTTGAAATGAGCAATGGCTGTATTTGTTGCACGTTGCGAGAAGATTTGCTTGAAGAGATAGAGCGTTTAGCGCATGAAGGTAAATACGATTATCTGGTAATAGAGTCTACTGGTATTTCGGAGCCTTTGCCTGTAGCTGAGACCTTCACGTTTGCCGATGAAGACGGTAAAAGCTTGTCGGAAATATCACGCCTCGATTCGATGGTCACCGTTGTCGATGCATTGAATTTTCTTAAAGACTATGACGAAGCTAAGTTTCTCAACGAAGTGGGTGAGAGCTTGGGGGAGGAAGATGAGCGAAGCGTGGCAGACTTGTTGGTCGAACAAGTGGAATTTGCTGATATATTGCTTATAAGCAAAACCGACTTAGTCTCTGAACAAGAGTTGGCGCGCCTTAAAAGTATTCTGCAAACCCTCAACACCGAGGCTATTCAAGTTCCTATCGAGCATGGAAAAGTGCCCCTCGACAAAGTGCTGAACACAGGGCGGTTTAGCTTCGAGCGCGCTCAGCAGTCGCCCGGTTGGCTGAAAGAAATGCGTGGCGAGCACGTACCAGAGACTGAAGAGTTTGGTATAAGCAGCTTTTCGTACGAAGCGCGACGTCCGTTTGATCCGCAAAAGTTTTATGATTTTATTCATAGTAAAGACATTGCAGGTAAATTAATTCGTTCAAAAGGCTTCTTCTGGCTGGCAACACGCCCTCAATTAGCGGGTAGCTGGAGCCAAGCTGGCGGTATGGCAAGATACGGGGCTGCTGGGCTGTTTTGGAAAGCCGTACCCAAAGAGCAGTGGCCTGAAGACCCTGAATACCTTAAAGCGATTGAAGAACAATGGATGGAGCCCTTCGGTGACATGCGTCAAGAACTGGTATTCATTGGACAAGGGCTTAATAAAAACGACATTATCGAGCGGTTAGATCGTTGCTTGTTAACAGACGAACAGCTTATTCAAGGCCATCATGTTTGGGCTGAAATGCCTGACCCATTTCCTGCGTGGGAGCACTAATATGCAGGCGTTACAAGACCACATTACTTCCTTTGAACACAGCGACTCTTGGCGTTCAAGCGCCGATGCTATGGTGTTGGGCGATATCTTTGATAAAGGGATTAGCGTTGCGGTATGGACAAGGCCCGAAGTACCACTTGTCACGCAATATTATGTCGACGTTTTTAAATCATTAGGAATGGGGATTCGCGGTGTTTTTTCTTTAACATCACTGAAAGAGGAAATCGTAAAGCTTTTACCTGATGGAAGAAATAGTGCCGGAAAGCAGGCTGCCATTGACGATATTTATTTGCTGTCTGACATGCTCACCACGCTATTTGACTGTGACAGTGTTGGCGTAAGGTTAGTGCCCCTTTCATCAGCAATGTGCCCAAGCTTCCATGTGGACAATATTCCTGTTCGGTTGGTGAATACCTATTTGGGCGAAGGTACAGAGTGGCTGCCGAAAGAAAGTGTGGTTACACGCCAAATGATTGGTCTTAACGACGCGAATACGCAAGGGCTTACTAAGAATAGGTTGGGTCAGCACTATCGAGAGAGCAGCGTTAGGCAAATGAACGCGTTTGATGTGGGTTTACTTAAAGGTAAGTCGTGGCAGGGCCATGAAGAATTTGCCGCCGTGCATCGGTCCTGCAAAGTCATACCTGGTACTCATCGCGTGTTGCTTACCCTGGATCCCATGTAGTTTTTAAGTTCTTATTGTACCTCACCCTCGGTTACTTCGGCGCTATCACTTTTTCCATGAGTTTTCCCTTGTGATAGCGCTTTTTTCTCTCTCGGTACCTAGCTTCGCTAATCTTCTTAAATATCCGCTTTTAAGATTCCAGCTTTAAGGCTAATTGTCTAACAGGCAAGTGCCACACCTTTTTAGCGAAGACCTGAAAGGCCAAGTTTTTCAACATATACCCTTAAACATTATAGTCTTTCATATTTAACGTATTGTGGATGCTAGGAATGCGTTCTTCTGCATGGTGATTTACATACAGCAGTGTACTGGTGCCTGCTTTAGCCAATATATCAATAAGCTTAAGCGCTTTCTGTCGGTTGAAGTCGTCTAAACCATTGCAAGGTTCATCCAAAATAAGCACGGCGGGGTGCTTAACCATAGAACGTGCAATAAGTACTAATCG
>JGI11931J13222_1000065_pt1 | contig 11925 bp, 10 predicted proteins | sample DeeseametaMP0204_FD_13222 | JGI IMG/M metagenome (IMG submission 13222) | reverse complement strand
CAATTGATGATAACATAACCCAGGGGTCTAGTACTACTGCATTTTTCCATTGTGGAACATTTGTGTGGTCCATATAGAAAATAGAGTCATAACCAGTACGGTCAGCTAACATGCACGCAGTTAAAATCTGGTCTTCAGAATAACCTGCTCTAGCAACGTTTAGTCCATTTTGAATTCCAAATTTCAGCATTTAATATTACACCTAGTACGAACTCTTGAATTTCAATCTTAATAAGTTTCACAAGGATAAGTCGTAGCTAATTTTGTATGATAATTAAATTTGAGATTCAAAGATTGCCATCATTAATGTCATTAAGACATTTGATAACGTCTTCTTTCGAAATTGGAATTGGATTTGGATTAAGATGTCCCTTGTCGGTCATTACAACGTCAGATGCTTCGTCAACAGGAGCCTTTAACTTCATTTTGTCAAAACCAAGTTTTTCAATAACTTGTTTGAATTTTTCATAGAAAATTGAATTGTTGTGTTTATGTGCTATAGTGGTGCATGAAGATAAAGAGAACCCATGAGCAACACCCTCATTAGAAAATACATATGACAATGCATGTCCTAGTGTGGTAGAACAATTTCCAAAACCCATACCCGAAAGCATGGAACCATACGGATAATTTTCAGGCTTGTCATTCATAACTGCATCATATAATACGTCAAACGCCTGTTTACATAGCGTTCTTGTAAAAGCATTTCCTAATTTACTGTCATATCCTTCTGTTGCTTGTGCACAAGCATCACATACAGAGTTTTTGACTATTTGTTCTGGCGTACCATCCATAAAATATGAATCAACTATAGCACGATCTGCAAGGAATCTTTCTTCAGGACCAAGAAGTTTTTTCTTACCATCAAATTTTAAAACACAATAAGTTGTCATCTCAGCTCCGGTACCAAAAGTTGTAGGGATTAAAATTTTTTCTACACCAAATTCTGCCGAGGAATATTTTACAACATCCATAGAACTTCCGCCACCAAGACCAATTAGCACTGATGGGTTTTTTCCTTTGTATTCAGCTACAACAGCATTTACATCATCAATGGATGGTTCTGGTTTAACTTTATCATACAACATATAGTCTTGTATGCCCATTTTGTCTAACCACCTACCAGATATTTTAGGGGGGGCAGTTGTTACAACTAAAGCATTTTTTGGATATTCCGCTTCAGAAAGTGCATTTTCACCAAATTGAATTATTTTTGGTATTCTAACTGTATTCATGACTTATTGAGATTCTGATTATTATTATACCTTCCAATCATTGAAGACTTGGTTTATTTATTTAAAATAAAATTATAAAATGATGATTAAGAATTTTAATTCATTAGCAAATACAGAAGTGAAGAAAAAAGCATTAAGGATATTAGAAGCGGGATTAACCGCCGCACAGCCAAAAAATTTCCTAAAAACATTTGTGAATAAAAATTACATCCTACTGGGGAAAAATCGTATATTTTTATCAAACTATGGAAAAATTTTTGTGGTTGCATATGGCAAGGCGGCAGATTCCATGGCAGAATATGTATCAAAGAAAATTAATGTTTCACAAGGAATAGTTGTAGTTCCAAAATACACTAAATCTTCAATAGTTAGTAAAAAATTCAAGGTGTTTTATTCTGGTCACCCATTACCTGATAAAGAAAGTGTAAGAGCGGCAAAAGCAGTACAAAAATTTGTTAACAATTGTTCTAAAGGGGATTTTGTACTATTTTTGGTATCAGGTGGGGGCTCCTCTTTGTTGGCTCTTCCGGATAAAATAACCTTGACTGAAAAAAAACACGTGACCAAATTATTATTGCAATGTGGTGCTACAATTGATGAATTCAACTGTGTTAGAAAACATCTGTCAATGATAAAGGGTGGCAAGCTTGTTCAAAACATGAACTGTGATGGGTGTGCATTGGTAATGTCAGATGTTGTAAGTAACGATTTATCGGTTATTTCATCAGGGTGTACTTATAATGATAATACAACATTTTCTGACGCAATGAGAGTAATAACAAAATATTCTTTGGGAAAAAAACTTCCAAAAAAAGTAATTACACTCCTAAAACGCGGTTTGAATACAAAGGCAATACGACCAAACAGATTAACAATCAAGAATAAAATCATAGCAACTAATCAGGACTGTTTGAATGCTATGGTTTTAAAATCTCGGTCACTTGGACTTACTACCAAAGTTTATTCACCAATTAAGCACGATGTCAGTGTATCTGCGAAAAAAATTGTACAAATGATACCAGGAAAGAAGAATTCATGTATAATATTTGGCGGTGAACCAACAGTACAAGTAAAGGGAAAGGGAAAAGGAGGCCGCAATCAGGAACTTGTTCTACAGATCTTAAAATTAATCCAGAATTCTGATCATCATGTGTTAGTTTCTTCAATTTCAACGGATGGTATTGATGGTAATACAACATGTTCTGGTGCCTTAATTGAAAATAATTCATTTGGTCTGCAAGAAATCTCTTCCTATTTGGAGAACAATGATTCTTATTCATTTTTCAAAAGGCATGGCGGGTTGATAAAAACAGGACCTACTCATACTAATTTAATGGATGTGGGATTGATCATAAGATACTAGTCTATGTCCAANCTTTTTTGTCTTTTTTCCAAATAAGCTTGCCATCAATGTANGAATGATCTTTTTCTTCAAAGACCGTATGCCATTTTCCATTAGGCGGAAAAATTTTGTTTAATTCCGTAACTTTANCGNTTGTCGGTGCTTTATTCATCAAAGCACCCCATTTCATATATGGAATTTTTGGCATTATCTCATTGATGTCATTCATAATACATCTAGGAAAAATCCTTATTTAAAAATCACTGTNTGTTCTTATATTCAGTACATCTTAATTCTATTTAGCTAAAACATGGTTCTAAATTATGAAATTAACGTATAAGATCTGATGCTGGATTTTTATTACTATCAATTAGATGATAATTCACAACAAGTTTTCGTTGTTCAATGAAAAGATTGATGAAATGAATTTTGTCATTAATTATTTGATCAGATATTTTATGCTTTGAACTAAGAATATCATACATTTTTTTGGAGTCACACATGACATCCACGGTATCTCCATCTTTTATGGCATATACTCCAATACCCCAATAGATTCCAGCATGCAAAGCAATGAATTTTGACTGTTCATCATTTTTTACGTCCATCTTGTATCCTGAAGTATATGCTGGTGGGTGCACCCTAAACTCCTTCTTAATCTGATTGCCTGTTTGAATTATCCATGAGATTTTGTCTTTAGTTCCATCTAGGAATAGTTTGTGTTCCAACTGTCAATCAAAANGGTGTTTTTTGTCTATATATTTTGGGATTATCGCTTAATGATCAACATTAAAAGTAGCATGTAATGTTTGAATCTCAGACTTTTTTCACAAAAATGGTAGATGAGCTAATAGAATTTTCAGAATATGATTCTGAATTATCAGATGGTATAAGGTGGCTTGACGAACAAGCACAAAAAAAGGGATTGTCATTTTATGATATGGTTTATCAAGTTTTGTACAGACATGATGTAAATTCTAAAGCAAAAGAATGGCTTAACTCTAGAAATTAACTTACGTTTTATTTTTTAGTTCTTTTTTCTATTGGAATATATTTACAACCTTGTGGTCCAGCATATTTTCCAACATAGACAGCCTTTGGTCTGTATAACATAGGTTTTGGTGCCGCTTCTGCAAATTTTTCTTCAATAATATGTGCTGCCCAACCAGCAACTCTTGATATAGCGAATATGGGTGTGTTAAGATCCATCGGAATGCCTAGCATGTAGTAAACCGACGCGCTGTAAAGGTCAACATTTGGAAAAATTTCCATCTCTTTAGTTTTTTTCATCAACTCAGCAGTTACGTGCTCAACCCTATTTGTTATATCATACCATGGTTGACCAGTTTTTTCTGATAGTCTTTTGGATAGTTCCTTGAGTACTTGAGATCTAGGGTCAACAGTTTTGTACACTGCATGCCCCATTCCCATAANTTTTTCATTCTTTGCAAATTTTTCCTTAATGTAAGANTCAACATTTTCCTCAGTTTTTATATCTAGAAGCATTCTCATCACTTCATAATTTGCTCCTCCATGTAATTCACCACTTAATGCACCAACTGCTGCGCTAGCAGCAGAATACATATGCGCACGTGTGGATGCAACTTGTCTGGCTGCAAACGTTGAAGCATTCAAAGTATGGTCTGCATGTAAAATTAGACAAATATCAAAGATTTTTTCTATTTCCGGCTCTGGTTTCTCACCATTCAGCATGTACAAAAAATTGGCGGCGTGACTTAAATTAGAATCAGGCTGTATAATTTTTTTATTGTTCCGAATTCTATGCCAACTTGATACAATTGTAGGAACCTTGGCTATCAGATTCATGGCTCTACTATAACTTGCTTCCTTTGTTGAAAATTCTTCATCATAATAACCTCCAAATGCAGCAACAAAAGCTTGCAGAACATCCATAGGGTCAGCATCATTTCTCCAATTACCCATGTTAATTTGCATTTGTTTAGGAATAATTCTGACATCCACTAATTCAGTTTTAAAGTCAACATATTCATCCATAGTTGGCAATTCGTCATGAAGTAGAAGATAACAAGTTTCTTCAAAATTGGAATTCTTTGTAAGATCTAAAATATCATATCCACGATAAATCAGCTTTCCTTTTTGCCCGTCAATATATGAGATTTTTGTGTCAGCAACCTCAATGTTTCTCAATCCTATGTTCTTTGTGTCCATATTTTCCTTGTGAAAATAGCACTATTAAATTTTCAACCTAAATTGCGTTTCGAAAATTTAGTATCTTGTCTAATCTCTTTACTTCTGAGATTATAAGATTATTTTTAACTAAATTAGCATGTCACAGGAAGAGCGCAAATTAATGCAATTAATAGATGAGCGTATTCTAAACGCAACTCCAAAGGAATTAACCAAGTTACAGCAAGCAGACATTAGTACCCAACTTGACGGAGTTTGGTTTTATGATATATGTAACCTTTCAGATCAAATACAACAAAAGCAAGATATTACAGCCAACAAACTTTTTTCAAAGTAGTACTTGTCGTTCTAAATTTAAATGAGGGTTTCAGTGATTCCATCACATGTCTATTAAATCTAAAAAATCAAGCGTAAAAACCTCGTCTAAAACCACAAAATCAAAAAGAACTAAAATTCTTTGTATTTCACATCAAGAAGATGCGGATGGAATTTCTTCTGCCGCGTTAATTAAGCAAGCATTTGGTGGTGACACCATACTTGTAGATTATCCTGGAATTAGGGATGCATTAGAACCATTGCGAAACGATGAAAAATTAAAAAAATTGTTTATCTGTGATCTAGGATTAAACAGTCAAATCAATGATTATTTTGTAGATTTACTCACTGAATTAAGAAAAAAACAAATTTCTATAACCTATGTGGATCATCATTACCTAGATTCAAAAGTTATTACCAAACTTAAAAAAAATAAAGTGAAACTAATTCATGACACTTCTGAATGTACTGCAGTTCTTATCTATGATGCATTTAAGAAACAATTACCAGAACATTCTACGTTTATTGCTGCATGTGCTGCAGTCACGGATTATATGGAAAACAAACCAATAGGTTCAAAACTTTTACAAATATATGATAGACAATTTGCCTTGATAAATGCTACCGTCTTAACATACAATATAGTTGGACATCAAAATGATCTAGACTATCTTTATTATTTGGTTGATGAACTGTCAGAATCAAAATTTCCACATGAAATTCCAAACACATATGAATTTGCCCAAATTCAAGTGGGGAANCTTGCTGAAATTATATCAAAAGTCAGGNAATCGATGAAAATTTCAAAAAATCTTGGTCATATGGAAGTTCTTGATTCAGGTGCAAGTGGTGCTGCTAACTTTGTGCTTGGTTTTTCTGGAAAAGATGCGGCTATTACCTATAAGGAACGCGTTGATAAGGGAATTTATGCAGTATCTGTACGAGGGTCACCCTCATGCAAAACTCATCTAGGCAAATTAGTATCTTCTATTGCTTCTAAATTAGGTGGTTCTGGAGGAGGGCATGACAAAGCATGTGGGGCTGTAATTCCAAAAGATAAGATGAAAAAATTTTTGCGTGAAATGGATTCACAGCTTAGCAATAGCTAGACAAAAGCAAATGGTCCATCATACACCTTTGAGTCATATAGTTCATGATTTTTTCTTTCAGTTATATTCAATTTCAGCCAAAAACCAAAGCAGTGTAAATAATTTCACTAGATTTTGTACAGATATTTACAACTGAGAGTGCCTTACTAAATCTAAACTATATTCTAGGTAATTTAGATGAATATGGCTCCACAGGAACTAGAAAAATCTGCCAGTCAATATGCCACTAATGCGATAAAATATGATTCACAAGGGGCACGCGGGATGGCAATAACACATTATCAAAAGGCGTCAGAATCATTGCACAAATTAATGCGCCTTTATCCGGATAGCAAACTAAACAAAATCTATGCAGTACGTATGAAATCATATCAAGATAGAATAAAAGCATTGCAGACTACGCAATTTACTGATGCTGAACCAGTAGTTGATCCCACAGCGTCACAGGGAGAGCAGAAAACAAGTCTTGCAAATCACATAAAAAATAATTTCGATGATATGGTAATGAAAGAAAAACCAGATGTTAGATGGATTGATGTAATTGGTATAGATGATGCCAAAAACGCCTTACGCGAATCAATAGTTTATCCAACTAAAAGACCAGATTTATTTCCCATAGGTTGGCCAAGAGGAATTTTATTGTACGGTCCACCCGGTTGTGGTAAAACAGTTCTTGCGGCTGCAACTGCAAATGAACTTGATGGCTATTTCATCAATGTTGATGGTTCATCTATGATGAGTAAATGGCTAGGTGAGGCAGAAAAAAATGTTTCAAGATTATTTAAAATGGCTCGTAGTTATGCTGAGAGAGAGGGTAAACCTGTAATTTTATTCATTGATGAACTTGATTCACTTTTAGGTCAACGTACAAATGAGATTGGGGGTGAGGTAAGATCCAGAAATCAATTTCTAACAGAAATAGATGGAATTAACGGTAAGGGAAAGGATACCACGTTATACGTAATTGGTGCAACAAACAAACCTTGGAGTCTTGATCTTCCATTTTTACGTAGGTTCCAAAAAAGAATCTACGTTTCTTTGCCAACACTTGAAGCTAGAGAAAAACTTTTTGTACTTTACACGAATAAGCTAAAACTAGACGATAGAGTACGTTCTCATACTTTGGCATCAATTTTTGATGGGTATAGCGCAAGTGATATCAAGGATATCTGCCAGGCTGTTCAGCTTAAAGTTGTGAATGAAATGTTTAGCTTAACTGATTACAAAGAACCAATAGAGGGTGAAAAATCATCCCAACCACGTAATATATCAATGAAGGATTTTAGAGAGTCCTTAACAAGAAGAAAACCAAGTGTTTCCATGGATATGATTAAGGCATATTACAAGTGGAGCGAACAATACAAAGCATTATAGTTTTTAAGATTTATCAAAATTTTACATANATTATTTTTTTACAAAAACTTAAATTCCTTTTTTAGATTACTTTTCGAGGGTTACAATAACCATTAAAGAATCCAAACACGCAAATAAGTTTGGAAAACTGATCTTAAGTGACGGCTCAGTTTATGATGGAATGGGATTTGGCTATTCTGGGTTAACTTTTGGCGAATTTGTATTTAATACAGGAATGGTTGGCTATAACGAAACACTGACAGATCCTTCCTATTCTGGCCAAATTCTTACACTAACTTATCCACTTATAGGAAATTATGGTGTTCCTGATCCTACACTCAATGTGGATGGATTGTCTAGGTTTTTTGAATCAGATAAAATTCAGGTTCGTGGTTTAGTTGTTCATGAACTATCCCTAATCGCAAGCCATTGGAATCTTACGATGACCCTTGATGAGTGGTTGTATAACGAAAAAATTCAAGGAATTTCTGGTATTGATACACGAGAATTAACGAAAAAACTAAGAGAATCAGGAGTTATGATGAGTGCTCTAGCTGTTTCTGAGAATGAAATAGACGAGAATGATGTTAAAAACAAGTTAAAATCTGCACCCAATTACAATAATGAAAAATTCATGAATTCAGTCTCAACTAAACAAGTGGAGAAATTTGGAAATGAATCAGAAAATGTTGTTCTAATTGATACTGGTACAAAGAATGCCATAATACGAAATATTCATGAAATAGGATATAAGATTGTGAAAGTTCCGTGGAATACTAGTATCGAAGAAATTCTAAAACATAAACCAAAGGGTGTTGTAATAAGTAATGGTCCGGGTGACCCACAGAATTGTCCAGAGACTATTTCTACCGCTAAATCATTGATTGAAAAAAATATTCCTACATTAGGAATTTGTCTTGGTGCACAAATTTTGGCAATTGCAGGTGGTGCTCAAACATACAAACTAAAGTATGGGCATAGAGGACAAAACAAACCCTGTGTAAATCTAGATAATAATCAAGTTTATGTCACTAGTCAAAACCACGGTTATTGTATAAATCCGGATTCATTAAACAACTCTAAATTTGATTTATGGTTTTCAAATGTAGATGATAAAACTGTAGAAGGTATTAAGCACCAAAACAAAAAATGCATTGCAGTTCAATTTCATCCTGAGGCATCACCAGGACCTTATGATTGCAAATTTATTTTTGATGAGCTGAAAAATATAATGGAGGAGGGAAAAACTGGGAAAACATGAAACGTTAGAAAAAGTTCTTGTTCTTGGCAGTGGGGCAATTAAAATCGGAGAAGCAGGCGAAAGTCGATAAACCGACCGTCAATTCGACTACTCCGGTAGCCAGTGCCTCAAAGCAATTCATGAAGATGGACTTAAGAGCATTCTAATTAATCCAAATATTGCGACGATTCAAACTGACACTAGGTTTGCTGATCAAGTCTATCTTTTGCCAATTACTCCACAATATGTAGAGTCAATTATTGAAAAAGAAAGACCTGACGGTCTTATGTTAAGCTATGGTGGTCAGACTGCGCTAAATTGTGGTGTAAAAATTGATGAATCTGGAATATTAAAAAAATATGGTATTTCAGTTTTGGGCACTCAAATTCCAGGAATTATTGCAGCAGAAGATAGACAGAAGTTTAAGGATTCGATGATTCAATGTGATGTACCAGTTTTAAAAAGCAAAGCAGTTCGTACATTTAATGAGGCAAAAAAAGCAGCAAAAGAATTAGGCTACCCTGTAATCGTTAGAGTAGCATATACACTTGGAGGAAAGGGTGGTGGTGTTGCATTTAATGAGATAGAACTGTATGAAATTACTGGTCGTGGACTTGCGGTAAGTCTTGTTGGACAAATACTAATTGAAGAGTATGTTGGTAATTGGAAACAAATTGAATATGAAGTTATGCAAGATTATTCAAAAAATAATGTCATTGTCTGTAATATGGAAAATGTTCTTTCAATGAAGGTTCATACTGGTGATAACATAGTAGTTGCACCATCTCAAACAATAGATAATCATGAATACCATATGTTGAGATCTGCAGCACTGAGAGCAACAAAACAGGTTGGAATTGTTGGTGAATGTAATATTCAATTTGCATTAGATCAATCTTCATGTGAGTATGCGGCTATTGAGATTAATCCTAGACTTTCACGTTCTTCCGCTTTGGCAAGTAAAGCAACTGGTTATCCATTAGCATATATGTCTGCTAAGATAGGACTTGGTTATTCATTACCGGAATTAGTTAACACTATCACGAAAAAAACCACTGCATGTTTTGAACCAGCACTTGATTATATAGTATGCAAACATCCAAGATGGGACTTNACAAAATTTGAACTTGCAAATAGAAATCTAGGCCCTACAATGAAGTCTGTTGGCGAAGTAATGGCAATTGGGCNAAACTTCGAAGAAGTACTACAAAAATCAATTAGAATGCTTGATATCGGAAAAGATGGACTTGTTTTAAACCGTCAAAACAGTGAATCATTTAATGAAGAACAAATAGAAGAACATCTACAAACACCTGACGATAATATCTTATACCATGTTGTAGCCGCCCTTCGTAGTGGCATATCAATTGAAAAAATTTATCGTCTTTCATCGATTGAACCATGGTTCTTAGAAAAAATTAATAATATTGTTAAGATCGAAACAAGATTAAAATCATCACCACTAAATCAAAAACTTCTATCGACTGCAAAAAAATTTGGATTCTCTGATAAGCAGATTGGCCGAGCTGTTAATAAAGAGGAATTGGAAGTAAGAAAAATTAGAAAAGATCTTGGTGTTCTACCTGTAGTTAAACAAATTGATACACTTGCTGCAGAGTGGCCAGCAGAAACTAACTATCTCTATCTTACTTATGGTGGAACAGATAATGATATTTCTATTGCAAATGATGATAGCGGAATTATAGTTCTTGGTGCTGGTCCTTATCGAATTGGAAGCAGTGTAGAATTTGACTGGGGAACTGTGAACATGGTTTGGGGTCTTCATGATAATGGTGAAAAAAATGTTATAGTAGTAAATTGTAACCCTGAAACTGTATCAACGGATTATGATATATGTAATCGACTTTATTTTGAAGAACTTACACTTGAAAGAATTTTAGATATATCCGAATTTGAAAGACCAAAAGGTATTGTGACATCTGTTGGCGGTCAAACGGCAAACAATCTTGCACCAAAGTTAGCTGATAGTGGAATTACCCTTATTGGAACAAAGGCTGTGGATCTGGATAGGGTTGAAAACCGTTCAAAGTTTAGCCAGGTTTTGGATAGACTTCATATAAGGCAGCCATCTTGGCAAGCATTCACCAACATTACTGATGCTAAAAACTTTGGATTAGAAGTTGGTTATCCTATATTGGTAAGACCGTCATATGTGCTTAGCGGTGCAGCTATGAAGGTAGTTTGGTCACAGACTGAACTTAAAAAATTTGTTGATGAAGCAACAACATTATCACCTGATCATCCTGTTGTAATTACAAAGTTTATGCTTGACGCATTAGAAGTTGACGTAGATGGAATTTATGATGGAAAAAATATAGCAATTGGCGCAATAGTTGAACACATAGAAAGTGCAGGTGTTCATTCTGGCGATGCAATGATGTGTATACCACCTTGGAGATTAAGCAATAAGATTATTGAGAACATTACTGATTCTACAAACATAATTGTTAAAGAATTCAACATTAAAGGACAGTTTAATTTACAATTTTTAGTAAAAAACGAGCAAGCATATGTCATAGAGTTAAATGCTCGTGCATCTCGTTCTATGCCATTTGTTTCCAAGTTTATTAAATTAAACATGATTGGCTTGGCTGCGAAGGCAATATTAGGAAAAAATATTCCAAACATACCTCAAGATATGTGGTTGAATACTGGGTTGTACGGCATAAAAGTTCCACAATTTTCTTTCATGCAGCTTGAAGGCGCAGATATTGTATTAGGTGTTGAAATGCAGTCAACAGGTGAGGCAGCATGTTTTGGAAATAGCTTTTATGATGCATTATCAAAGGGATTGACATCCGTTGGTTATAACCTTCCAAAGACTGGTTCAGCACTTGTTACAATTGGTGGTATTGAAAATCGAGAAAAATTATTGCAGACGTCGGCGCTTTTAATAAATTTGGGTTTCAAAATTTTTGCAACCGAGACCACAGCAGAATTTTTTGAGAAAGAACTAGGAGATGTTAAAGTTGTCCATAAAATTAGTGAGCCAGAAAGAAAACCAAACATTGCTGATTTGCTTTATGAGAAAAAAATTGATTTTATTATAAATATTCCAAACACATCAACTCTGGAAAAATATGTTGGAATGCTTTATGATGAATATCAAATACGAAGAAAGTCATTAGAATTAGGCATTCC
>JGI11931J13222_1000064_pt1 | contig 11939 bp, 13 predicted proteins | sample DeeseametaMP0204_FD_13222 | JGI IMG/M metagenome (IMG submission 13222) | reverse complement strand
ACCATTGCTGTTCATCGGTCTAGTTCACCGGCGATAATGTTTATGCTGCCAAGAATAGCCGGTGCATCGGAAAGCATATGTCCCTCAATCAGTTTAGAAAAAATGGAATAATTCATGAAGGAAGGCGGCCGGGTGCGGACACGATAAGGTGTCCGATTTCCATCACTCACAATATAAAAACCCAGTTCACCATTAGGCGATTCTGTCGGTACATATGCCTCACCCACCGGCGGTGTCATACCCCGGTTCGGCATAGTCACTTCAAAATGATAAATCAAGCCTTCGATGGAGTTGTAAACTTCATCCTTAGGTGGAAGGCTATACCCTAGACCAGGATCAACAATCACATCACCTTCAGGCATTTTTTCCAGAGCCTGGCGGCAAATCTTTACACTTTGGCAGATTTCCTCCATACGAACCAAATAGCGATCAAATACGTCCCCATTTAAGGCAATGGCCACATCAAAATCAAAATCTCCATAACTGGAATAGGGTTGCTCATTTACTCGAATATCCCAATCAATACCAGAAGCTCTTGCCATGGGACCGGATATACCGTAAGAGATTGCGTCTTCCTTTGAGATTACACCGATGTTTTTAGTTCGGTCCTGCCAAATTCGATTTTTAGTCAATAAAGTTTCAATTTCATCAACACCTTCAACCACTTCATCAAGAACTTTTATTACAGCTTTGTCATAGTCTTCCGGTATATCCCTCATCAGACCACCCACCAATGTGTAACTGGTAGTCAGTCGAGTTCCTGTTGCTATTTCAAAAAGGTCATAAATATCTTCCCTTAGCCTAAAGCCATAAAGAAATGCAGTCATTGCGCCCAAATCCACGGCCAGCATACCCACATTTAACAAATGGTCAGCAATTCTGCTCAATTCACACATTAAAACACGAATATATTCCGTCCGCTGAGAGACTTCNAGCCCAATTAATTTTTCCGCAGCCAGGGCATAAGCTACATTATTGCATAAGGGTGACAGATAATTCATTCGGTCCGTAATAGTGATATACTGATTAAAATCCAGATCTTCTCCCAGTTTTTCAAAACCGGAATGGAGATAGCCAATTTCCGGTGTTGCTTTTGTAACCGTCTCTCCTTCCAACTCCATGATGATTCTCAGTGTACCATGGGTTGAAGGATGTTGCGGCCCAAAATTGAGTACCAATTTATCCGTTTCAAGTGGTTGTTCAATTGCCCGGGTCATTGGGGACGATTCTTTTTTTGTATACCCCTGTCAACCACAGGAAAATCATCTCTTTCTTTGCGGCCTAATCTTGGATAGTCCTTTCTCAAGGGGTATCCATCAAAATCATCAGGATTCATGATGCGGATTAAATTGGGATGTCCTTCGAATATTATACCGTATAAATCAAATACTTCCCGCTCTTGCCAGTCTGCCGTTTTCCACAAGGATTCAACAGAAGGCATGGATGGGTTTTCTTCTGGGATATAGGCTTTCACTGTTAATCTCTCAGCACTTTGGTGACATAATAAATGGTATGACACAACAAAACGCTCAAATCCTCCCAGGGTTAGATTATCAATAGCAGTAAGGTCTGCCAAGAAATTGTATCCATCCGCTTTTAATGCGGTTAGTACTGTCAAAATATGCTGGCCTTTTACATGCAAGATCTGTTCGCCAGCGAATTCCGTCCCAGCAAGAACGGTTTCTGGGAATTGTTCTTTTACCTGGGATAGGATTGTGGCTGGAGGCATTTATTTGGCTTGGACAGGATCATAGTCAGACAATTTTTCCTTACCCACCAAATCCTGGAGTTTCATCAATCCTTCAACAACACCCTCCGGCCGCGGCGGACAACCGGGGACATAGACATCCACCGGAATAAATTGATCAATACCCTGGATCACGCTATAGGTATCAAATACACCTCCAGTGGAAGCGCAGGCACCCATGGCCATAACCCATTTCGGTTCAGGCATCTGTTCATAAATGCGGATCAGAACCGGCATCATTTTGATGGAAATCCGGCCGGCAACAATAAGTAAATCGGACTGCCGTGGTGAAAATCGAATCGCTTCGGCTCCAAATCGGGACAAGTCTGTACGAGCAGCCAGAACAGCCATAAATTCAATTCCACAGCAGGCCGTGCCAAAAGGCATAGGCCAGAACGAATTTTTTCTACCCCAGTTTATAAACTGCTCTAATTTAGTGGTCAAAATATTTGATTTGATATCATCGTGAATCATGAATTTCTCAAAGCTTATTTATTTCGTTCTATTCCCATTCAAGCGCACCTTTTCGCCACACATAGGCAAAACCAAAGGCAAGAATGGCAAGGAATATAACCATTTCAAAAAAAATGAAAGAACCTGCTGAAAGAAAATCTTTAAAAACAACAGCCCAGGGATAAAGAAAAACAATTTCAATATCAAAAATAATGAAAAGAAGGGCAATAAGGAAAAACCGGATGGAAAACCTAATTCTCGTCTCCCCCACTGGATCTACACCTGACTCGTAAGGCATCATTTTGACTTTATTCTTAATTCGAGGACCTAGGAGATGTGTCAGAATCAAACTGACAAAAACAAAGCCCGCAACCAGAACAAAAATGATAAGGATTGGTAGATAATTCTCAATCATAATAAGTACAAAATTTACTTGTAATTAAATAGAAATAAAATTGTAAACATCAATATTCCCTTTTTTCCCGGATTGATTACCCCGGGTTAATTCTGGAAAGAGATTAAACCGGAGGATTAATAATTTATTGGTCGCTTTTTTTGCTCTTAATGGGTAGGGACACTTGGGCCTTTTTCTTTGGACTGAATGTATTCATTTTGGGAAAAAATTCCGGTGTTGCAGAACAGATTATCCAAAAAGAAATGGATCGAATGAAGGATTAATTTGCGATTGGCATCCCCGACGAGGGCACAGACCTCAATTCTTTATTTTCCTTTATAATCCAAAATGCTTCAAATCCGTCTAAGGATTCAACCAATTCTAATCCTTCCTCTACTTCCATCACATTCAAGGCTGTGGCTAATGCATCCGCATCCATACAATTGGGTGCAACCACCGTGACCGATGCAATATTGGACTGGGTGGGGCGCCCAGTTCGGGGATTAATGATATGGGAATAGGTTACATTGTCATATTCTTTAAAATTCCTATAATTACCTGAGGTCGCCATGGCTTGGTTTGAAACAGAAACCACCGAATAAATTTGTTCTCCCGGAACAGTACCAATCATGGGCTTATCAATCCCGATCTTCCAGTGAGATCCTTTATTATTTTTCCCTAGGGTTCTGACTTCTCCACCAATTTCAACCATAAAGTTTTTCATACCTGCATCACGCATATATTCAAAAAGCTGGTCCACACCCCACCCCTTGGCAATGGCATTCAAATCAATCATTTGATCTAAAAATGATTTTATTAAATTATTTCGGTTTAAATTAATTTTTTTAAAATCCACTTTTACCATTTCCATAACTGATTCCAAGTCGGTCGGCGGTTCCCATTGGTCTGGATATTCCCGATCGGGTTTTCCCTTTCTCCACAACAAGATGGATGGCAATACGGATACGTCAAAGGCACCTTTTGTTATTTCTCCCCAATAAATTGCGCGTTTCAATACAATTGCAAATTCATCCGATATATGGATTGCTTCATTCTTATTCAGTGAATTAAAAATGGAAATTTCACTGTCTAAACGATAAGTGGACATTTGTCTATCAACGGCACTGAGAATGGAATCGATTCCCACTTTAAGCATTTCTCGTTTAATGGATAAATCTGAATCGGGGACCATTCGAATGAAATAAGTAGTTCCCATGGTTTCCCCATAAATTTCCAAATATTGTTTTGGCTGACCGCATCCCAAGAACCATGCAAGAAAAAGAAAGCCCAACAGGTGTCGGGCTTTTTCCAATTTGGTTGTCAGGTTTGTTTTAACCAAACTTATCATAATCAATCATTTCCTCTTCAACGCCCAAATCATAAAGCATCTTATCCACCGCATCTACCATCATGGGCGGTCCGCACATATAATATTCAATTTCAGTGGGATCTTCATGGTCTTTTAAATAAAGTTGATGGGCTGCATTATGAATAAACCCGGTTGGGCCTTCCCAATTATCTTCTTCCAATGGTTCAGATAGGGCTACGGTATACTTAAAGTTCGAGTATTCTTTTTCAAGCTTAAGAAAATCTTCGTGATAAAACATTTCACGAGCAGAGCGGGCACCATAGAAAAATGTTATTTTTCGATCCGTATTTTTCGTGTCCAATAAATCAAACAAATGACTACGCAGGGGCGCCATTCCGGCCCCGCCGCCGATATAAACCATTTCTCGGTCTGAATCCTTCGCAAAAAATTCACCAAAAGGACCTGAAATAGTCACATGATCTCCCGGTTTTAAATTAAAGATGTAGGAAGAAGCGATGCCAGGAGGTACTTCGTTCCATAATGCTGGAGGCGGCGTGGCAATTCGTACATTGAGCATGACAATATTCCCCTCAGCAGGATGGTTTGCCATAGAATAAGCTCGGAAGCAATCTTCATCATTATTGGCATTGACATCCCAAATATTATATTTATCCCAGTCGAGATGATAATCATCTTCAATATCAAAATTTTTGAAACTCAAATTTTTATATTCAGGAATATCAATCTGAATATAGCCACCAGCTTTAAAATCAAGAATTTCACCCTCCGGGAGTTCAAGAATCAATTCTTTGATAAAAGTGGCAACACTTTTATTGGAGNGACCTTGCAATCCCATTTTCGGATATTAAAGACCTCATCAGGTACATGAATATCCATATTTTCTTTAATTTTTACTTGGCACGCAAGACGCCAGTTGTCTTTTGCATCTTTTCGATTGATGAAGCCAGTCTCAGTTGGTAGTATTTCTCCACCCCCATCCAGCACCTGACATCGACATAAGGCACAGGTTCCGCCGCCGCCGCAGGCCGAGGGAAGAAAAATATTTTCATTGGCTAATGTGGATAAAAGCGTCCCCCCTGGGCGGGTGGTAATCACTTTGTCATCATCACCATTTATTTTGATTATTACATCCCCTTTGGGTAACAGTTTGGATTCAGCAAAATTAAGGATCAGTACCAATATTAGAATAATACCCGTAAATACTGAAATACCCAGGATTGTTAATGTCATTAGAGATCAATTCCCGAAAATGCCATGAATGCCATTGAAAGCAATCCTGTCAAAAGCATGGTGATACCCAACCCTCTAAGTTTGACAGGTACATTCGAATATCGGAGCCGATAGCGAATGGCAGCCATAGAAATGATGGCTAAAAACCAGCCCAATCCTGCTCCGAATCCAAAAACAGTTGACTCCAAAAAATTATAATCCCGTTCAACTAAAAATAATGCACCACCCAAAATGGAACAATTCACAGCAATGAGTGGTAAAAAAATACCCAGGTTATAATGCAGGATTGGGGAAAAACGATCTAAAATCATTTCTACTAATTGGACCATTGCTGCAATCACTGCAATAAAGACAATAAAGTTTAAAAAGCTTAAATCCACATCGGGAAACCCCGCCCATGCTAAGGCTCCTTTTTCAAGGAAAAAATGATGGATGGCCCAATTCGCAGGTGACGTGATAGTAAGCACAAACGTAACGGCTAGCCCAAGCCCAATAGACGTATCCACTTTTTTGGAGATAGCCAGAAAAGAACACATCCCAAGGAAATATGCCAACAGAATGTTTTCGACAAATACTGCCTTGGTTAAGAGGCTGATATAATGTTCTAACATATTATTCTTCCTCTATTTTTGCTACAATTCGTTGGACCCAAACAATGAGACCCAAAATAATAAATGCACCGGGACTTAATACCATGAGACCCATATTTTCGTAACCAGCAGCATAAAAAGAATCTGGGATGACTTGAAATCCAAAAACGGATCCACTGCCCAATAATTCTCTAAAAAATGAAACCACTATAAGAATCATGCCGTAACCCAGACCATTCCCCAACCCATCCCAGAAGGATTTTCCTGGTGTATTCTGCATAGCAAACGCTTCAGCCCGCCCCATGACAATACAGTTGGTAATAATTAGACCCACAAATACAGATAGCTGTTTACTGATATCATACATATATGCTTTTAAAATCTGATCTGTCAAAATCACCAAGGATGCAATAATGGCCAACTGAACAATTATCCTTACCTTACTGGGAATTAAATTTCGCAGTATAGAAATAATCGTATTAGAAACAGACAATACGGCGATTACAGCAAGAGTCATAACCACTGCTGTATCCATTTTGACCGTAATGGCCAATGCAGAACAAATACCCAACACCTGCAATGTGATTGGGTTATTATTCATTAAAGGATCATTGAGAACCTGTTGAGATTTCTTACTCAATAAGGCCATTATATACCTTTGCTCGTTCTAATCCGATGAAAAAATGATTCATACGTTTTTAAGTCATTCATCAAAAATTTATTTAATCCTTTGCTGGTCATGGTCGCACCAGAAATGCCATCCACCTGGTGATATGCGTCAGGAGAGGTATCATCCACACCACCTTTAATGATCTGGATCCCAACTAAATTTCCATCATTATCCACAAACTTTTTCCCTTTATAATTATTTCGAAACCAGGGTTTTTCTACCTCACCTCCCAGACCCGCTGTTTCACCATGTTTATAAAATGTGATGCCCTTTACTGTCATCCCATCTGATTCCACGGCAAAATATCCATACAGGGTTGACCACAATCCTTTCCCAGAAATAGGTATGGCATAACCGTCAATTTTACCAACCATGGTTTTGATATAAATTGGATGGAAATCCCCGTCCACATCAGGATTGATATCTTCCGGTTTTTTACCTTCTATAGTTTCACCCTTGGCATTAATAACTAAGCTGGAAATATATTCTTCAAAAATCGCTTGAACTCTTTCTGGTGTCCAGGGATTTTCTTTTGATGGCGCAAAATCCAATGATCGCAAAATATTTTTTTTAATATCAATTTCGATATTTAAATCCTGTTGATCTTTCAAAATTGTCACTGCCATCGAAAGCAAAAATCCAAGAACGATTGTCACAGTCGACGTAAATATTAATGTGTAAGCATTACTGCGCATGGCGTGCCACTCTGCGTTTAATATTGGATTGAATAACAAACCAGTCAATCAACGGGGCAAATGCATTGAGTAAAAGAATCGCCAGCATGGTGCCTTCCGGATAGGCTGGATTGATTGCGCGGACAATAACTGTCAAAATACCAAACAGAATCCCATACACCCAACGACCTTGATTTGTATGACACCCGGTTACGGGCTCTGTCGCCATGAATGCCATTCCAAATAAAAATCCACCCATCACTAAATGATAATGAGCCGGAAGAGATAACATGGTATTGGAAGAAAAAGGTGCCATCAAATTGCTAAGGTATGCTGTGACACCCAATCCAATTAATGAGCCTGCCATAACTCGCCAATTGGCAATTTTTGTAATAGCCAAAAATATTGCCCCCATGATTATCAACAATTTACTTGTTTCACCGATAGAACCAGGGATCCAGCCAACCAACATATTCCACCAGGAATAATCAAACTGAGTAACGCCGTTTAGGAGTGAAACCGCATGTTGATTTACCTCAGCTGCGGGCACGGCCAGGGCGGTAGCACCGGAATAACCGTCTGGCCCTATCACCCAAACTTTGTCTCCCGAAATACGGCCAGGATAGGTAAAAAATAAAAATGCACGGGCCACCAATGCCGGATTAAAAATATTCATACCTACACCACCGAAAATTTCTTTACCAATCACGATTCCAAATGAGGTTGCAATGGACACTTGCCATAAGGGAATAGAAGCAGGCATGACCAATGGGATCAGGGCACATGTGACTAAAAACCCTTCACTGATGGGGTGCCTTCGTACCACAGCAAAAAGGATTTCCCAAAATGCTCCGGTAATAAATGCGATAATTATAATCGGTATAATTTTATCAAAGCCATACCAAAATTGCTCCCAATTGGTTCTTTCAACTCCCATGGCAATTCCATTTTGGACACCCACATTCATGGCACCAAAAATATAGAGTGGTATTAATGCAATCACCACAAGGATCATGACCCTTTTTATATCAATACTATCGCGAATATGGGGTCCTGACTTGGTGACTTCGCCTGTACTGAACAAGATGGTATCGGCTGCCTCATAAAGAGGATATAATTTTTCTAAAACACCGTTATTTTCGAATCGGTGTGCATTTGCATCCAGAATTTTTCGAAGAAATTTTATCATTTAACCATCTTTCTCCATTAATTCCAATCCATGTCGAATGGTTTTACCTACATCTATTTTACTGGGGCATGCGAAAGAACAAAGGGCGAAATCTTCTTCATCGCATTCTAATATTCCCAGTTGTTCCATTTCTTCAATATCTTCAACATGAATCGCCCGAAATAATGCATTGGGAAGAATATCCATTGGCAGAACATCTTCCCACGCATTGATAGGTACCATGTAGCGTTCACTTCCATTTTGAAGCGTATTAAATGAAAACAGCATTTTCCCAAATCCAGTAAATGCGTTGGTTAAACTATAACGGGTTGAAGATGAACCGGGTTTTAACATACCCAAAAATTCACGATCACCACCTTCGGGGATGACAGAGATTGTTGAGTCGTAAAAGCCTAAATGCCCATTTTTCCCAACAGTTTTCCCCGTAAGCACATCACCAGAAATGATTCTTTGTTTTCCTTCATTTAGCTTTTCGGATAATAAATCACTTAATTGAACACCCATTCGTGTTTTAAAATGGGTTGGCTTTTTTATACCAGGACCGCCGGTTGTCACAAAAAGGGTGGGATCATATTTACCTGTGAGAAAAAAAGTCCCTATCCGAACCACGTCTTGGGCATTCACCGTCCAGATTAAATCATTGAGTCCTAATGGTGAAAAATGATGAATTTGAATTCCTACATTTCCCGCTGGATGGGGGCCATTGATGGTATGCACTTCTGCCCCATCCACTTCTAACAATGTATTCGAAACAGTATTCTCATTGATAGATAAATGAACTGCACCGGTTGTCAATTTTTTTAGAACATTTATTCCAGCTTGAAATTGGGGTAATCGCCGTCTAAGGGAAACATCAAGATTAACAGAAAGAGGTGCGGTATTCCATCCGGAAATAAAGATATCCCTGGGTGTATCCATGGGGTTAATCACTTTATTAAAGGGACGTTGGCGAATGAATGGTATCAAGTTCCCTTTCAATAAGGCTGATAGAATCTGTTCTTTCCTCAGGGTAGGTATTTCTGCTGCGTGAAATGAATCATGGCAGTCTGATTCCTCTGTTTCGCTGAGTTCAATAATAATTTTTTCCACAACCCGGCGAGGACCAAATTGGATTGATGTAACTATGCCACCACCAGGGGATGGGAAAAAAATATTCGACTGGGATTTACAGTGAAATAAGGGATACCCTATTTTTACAGTGTCTCCTTCTTTAACGAGTATTTTTGGTCTTAAGGTGCGGAAATCTGTAGGCTGGATTGCAACCGTCTTGGGTTTTAATCCTATTTGAACTTCGTCAGAAGGAACACCCGTTATTCGGATATTGTGTCCCTTTTTTATATTTAAATCAGCCAAAAATAATTCCCCTCTTGATGGCCATTTTCAATGAATTACATCCCTTGAAAAATAACCAAAGATTTACTCACCCAATTTGCGACTGGTGCGAAATACCATCCGAATATAAAGGTTGGAATCGCAAGGAATAAAAGTACAATGGTCACCAAGTTTGATTCAGGCATTTCCACCGTTTCACTCCGTTCACCTATAAAATACATGTGCTTCACAACACGAAAATAATAATAAAGGGAAATAACACTATTCAGAACGCCTACAAATGCTAACCAATAATATTGCGGTCCCGCTTCAATCACTGCGGCAAATAAATAAAACTTCCCAATAAATCCTGCCGTGGGGGGTAATCCAGTAAGGGATAACATAAATAAAGTCATAACCACACCGACAAATGGCATTTTCCACCCCATCCCATTAAAGTCTTCGAAATCTTCCCCGCCAGTCTTTCCTTGTATATAAATGACTACAAAGAAAGCACCCAGATTCATAAACAAATACATGAGGAGGTACATCATGATGCCATAGACACCAGATTCAGACATGAGGGGGAGTGCCATCATCATATATCCCGCATGGGCAATACTGGAATAAGCCAACATTCGTTTCACGCTTTTTTGTTGAATGGCTACCAAATTTCCTACAGTCATGGTTGCCGCAGCCAACACACCCATGAGTTGAGGCCATGGGATTTGATTCAATGCTTGCCATGATTCTGAAACCAATGCCGAACTGTCTCCAAATACCTGATTGAAAAAACGAATCAGAATGGCAAATCCTGCTGCTTTGGGTGCAACGGATAAATAAGCCGTGATGGTAGTGGGTGATCCTTCATAAACATCCGGCGTCCAAAAGTGGAACGGTACAGCAGAAATTTTATATCCAAAACCAGCCAGGATGAAAACGGCTGAAATAATGAGAGCCAAATTGGAATCTGGACTCAACCCTGAAATAGCTGCCTGCATTTCAACAAACTTGGTTGTACCTGTTAATCCAAACAAAATGCTCAATCCATATAACATGATCCCGGAAGAAAAAGCACCATAAATGACATACTTGAGAGATGCTTCATTACTGTGTGGATTCTTTTTTAAATATCCCGCCAAAAAGAAAGACATGATTGAGACCACTTCTATGGAGAGATAAACCATCAGTATATCGATAGCAGAAGCCATCAAAAACAATCCAAAGACCATAATAGCCAATATAGAGTAATATTCACCCACGCGATAATCTTGGAGTTCCTTGCTGTTAAAACTCNTGAGAATGACTAATACTGTCGCAATCAAAACCAATATTTTAAAATACTCAGAAAATGGATCCAGCGCAATGGTTCCCATAAACAAATCTGTCACAGTACTCCCGCCCATTTGGATGGCGAATAAAGTTAAAGCAAGTCCACCCAACACCCACCAGGCCACCTTTCGAGATTCATCTTTATGGTAAAACAAATCAGCGATTACGGCAGTCAACACTGTTACAGTCAGAATAAGTTCCGGCCAGAAATGAGATAGGCTATTGAGATTGCTCATGCAGGTTCCTTACATAACACCGGCCAGTCCTCCGAGGGACACAACCTGTTCAATCAGAACATTCATTGTTGCAGAAATCATATCCAGAAATGGACGGGGATAAATCCCCAGAAACAGGGTAATCACGGCCAACGGTACCACTGTAAACAGTTCCCGTTTATTGATTTCCGGTAAATCTTTATATTTCTCATTAACTGGGCCAAAAAACACCCGCTGAAATGCCCATAAGAAATAAGCCGCATTGAGTAGAATTCCGATGGTAGAAATAATGACAATTGTTTTAAAAACGGGAAATGCGCCGATTAAAATCATGAATTCGCTGACAAAACCACTAAATCCCGGCAAACCAAGGCCGGCAAAAAAGGCCAAGGCAACCAACCCTGTATAAATGGGCATCTGGGATGCCAACCCGCCAAATCCTTCAATATCCCTATGATGGGCCCGATCATAAATCACACCAACCAATATAAATAACATGGCTGAAATCGTACCATGGTTAAACATCTGGAACACAGCACCATTCAGTCCAGCCTGGGCACTAATGAGGTTATTACCATTCATTCCGGAAGCGGCTATCACAGCTGCCATACCAAGAAGAACATATCCCATATGATTTACGGATGAATAGGCTACCATTTTCTTTAAATCCTTTTGAGCCAAGGCGCACATGGCACCCCAAATCACATTAATGAGTCCAAGCATGGCTAAAGCGCCGGCGAACCAAAATACGCCGTCGGGGAGCATGGTATAATTGATTCTTAGCATGCCATAAACACCCAGTTT
>JGI11931J13222_1000047_pt1 | contig 12925 bp, 12 predicted proteins | sample DeeseametaMP0204_FD_13222 | JGI IMG/M metagenome (IMG submission 13222) | reverse complement strand
ACGCGCTCGCCTTTCATTAGCGTTAGGTAACCATCCGCATCCACAGGTGCGTCCTCTAACTCATCAAGCTCTACCGTGAGGGTGGTATCGCCCACGTCAATTTGTAACGCTTCTTTGCCAATTGATTTAACGGTACCTACAAGCACCATTTCTTCATCGTCAAACTCAATGTTACTTGCTGTACTTAAATAAAGATCTGCCGAAGCCTGATTAACCGACTCAGCTAAGTAAACAGTATCCATACCATCAACAATCACACTCTGAGCAACTAACCTTTCGCTCGAAAACATGCCATCATCAAGACGCGCCGTTACCATGACTTCTTCGCCTTTCATTTTTGCATAGGCATTACTGTCAAGGTCGGTGTCTCTTAACTCAACAAAGATATTCCCGTCACCGTAATCTAACGTAAAGAATTTTGAATCTACAGCAGACACCTCACCGGTCAACGTAATCCACGTATCACCAGACTCAGATGTCCTGGACTCAGGTTGCACTGACGCTGAAGCTGCTTGCATTTGCGCAGTTTTCATCTCGTCAACGTTAGCTTGTGCCATTGCAGATGACCCCATCATTGCGACTGAAACCAGTGTTGCTGTAATCGTTTGTTTTGAGTTAAACATCGTAACCTCCTTAAAGGCATCATTGTTATCCATTCGATAAACTCTGATGCAAACCCAATGCCGCGCATATAAATCAATAGCTTAAGTGAAACACACTTAAATTATCTATTTGCTAAAAAGAAAAATATTCCGACTATTGAAGAGATTACAATGTATCTTGCATGCGTATTTGTGAGGTGCTTACCCTTCAGATAAAAGAGTTAAAATAATACGCCTTACTGTGTAAAGTAGTGTTATGGAATTAGGTTAAGCACAGTGGACGGCAAATGTCTCACCCTCATCAACATATTGATACGCCACCTATTAGTAGTGATGTCGAAAATAATACCGCAGATAAATTAGAAACCGTTGAAACAAAGGATATAGTCACGCCCTATGCGTTTGGCGTGGCTAACTCGCTGTTAGGCAAGCGTCTGGCTACACCTTTTCAACGAGGGTTGGCTCAGTGTATTGACCTACTATTTGTCGCCATTTTGAGCTCACTGGATGCACTGTTTTTGGCGATTATTGCTACAGTGACGTTTTATAAAGCTAGCCGCAACGTGGCCAATCAAAGCCATAAAAAAACTACGCGTTCATTTCTTCGAATAGGTGGAGCGTTCATGCTCTTTTGGACAGTGTTGCTTACGTTAGATGCTGCCAATGAGGCTAATTACTTTCGTGACGATGCAACTGTCAGCAACGTGATCGACTCGCCTAATCGCCCAGGTGAGAAAAATGGTGCGAATGATGATATTGGAGTAAATGAGCAAGCTCAAAATAAAGGTGTGCATGAAAATGGCCTACAGGAAGCTGAAGATATTGAAAGTGACCTAGCAGATTTCGATGACGCAACTTCAGAGCCCTCAGCAAACACATACAGCATTGTCGCGTGGATCAAAGGGTTAATTACTGAGCTTGGCTTAGGCTTTGGTTGGGCCGCGCTTTATTACAGCGTGTTTACCGCTTGGTTTAACGGAAAAACTCCAGGTAAACGACTGCTAAATATACAAGTACTCAAACTCGATGGTTCTGGACTGTCGCTATGGGAGAGCTTTGGTCGTTATGGAGGTTATGGTGCGGGTTTAGCAACTGGCTTGTTGGGATTTGTGCAAATTTACTGGGATCCTAACCGACAAGCTATCCAAGATAAAATTTCAGAGACTCTGGTCATCAGCACCCGCGATTAGCGCGCTCTGGTACTTGCGTTTAGCATTGAATGGCTGTGTGCACGTTCTACTGAAAAAGCGCATCTTTATTAGCGCATCAACCAAGATTAATGCAAAAATCAAGAAGCGCGTCTCGACACTGCAAGTACGCGCTTCGTTTTTATCTATTCGCCATCGCCCCCATTAACAATAAGCGCAATATTGTATAGACGGTTTACGGCATGGTAATTGATTGAATTTTTGGGGTAACGACCTTTACTACTTAATTTACCCGCTTCCTGTTCCATCAAAATAGATAGCGCGTCATCAACGGTCTCTACAGTGTAAATATGGAACAGCCCTTTTTTCACAGCATCGATAACAGTGGCGTCTAATACCAAATTAATCGCATTTGATTTAGGAATAATCACGCCCTGTGCCGGTGAGGCCACGGTGTTGACACAAGTCGAAAAAGCCTTCTATCTTTTCGTTCACACCGCCAACCGCTTGCACTTCACCATACTGGTTTATGGAACCCGTGATAGCCAAGGTTTGTAAGCAAGGGATTTCAGTCAACGCAGAGATAAGCGCAACCAGTTCACCAAGGGATGCACTATCGCCATCAATATGTCCGTATGACTGCTCTAGCGCTATATTTGCCGATAGGGTTAACGGGAAATGCTGGGCATACTTGTTGCCCAAGTAGCCGTTTAGCAACATAACGCCTTTTGAGTGAATAGGCTGTCCAAGCTCTACCTCACGCTCAATATCAACTACACCACTTGCGCCGGCAAATACAGTAGACGTAATGCGTGCAGGCGTACCAAATGCGGTGTCACCAATATCCAATACTGTTAATCCATTTACTTTGCCTACCGCTTTTCCTTCAGTGGCAATAAGCACGTGCCCTTCTTTAATATCGTTTAAAAGCGTTTGGCTGACGCGGCCGGTACGACGCTTCTTGGCACTTAATGCGGTTTTTAAATGATCAAGTTCTAGCGTGTCGGCATTAGATTTCTGACAGAAATAATAGGCTTCATTAACTAGCTCGATAACTTCAGCGAAGTGCGCAGATAGCTTTTCTTTGTGTTCAGCCATTCTTAACGAGTACTCAACTAGCCTGCACATCGCGTTAGCGGTAATGCCTTTAAGTCCTAACTGAATAAGATGCGCACGTACTTTGCCCACGAAATCAAAAAGCGCCTGTCTGGTGACGGGAATTTCCAAATCAAAATCCACCAACACTCTAAACAGTTCATCAAACTCGTCATCGTAATCTTGCAGCGTGTAGTATAAATCACGCGAACCTAACAGAACGATTTTCACATTTAAGTCGATGGGCTGTGGATTGAGCGTAATGTTGTTCACCATACCCACATCTTGCTGAGGTAAGTCCATGCGCAAGCGCTGTGACTTGATGGCAAGCTTAAGAGTATCCCACACGAAAGGTTGTTCAATAAGTTGGTCGACATCCAACAACAAATAACCGCCATTTGCACGATGGAGCGCACCGGGCTGAATCATGCGATAGTTGGTAAACACGCTGCCGTGAATGTTGGTGTACTCTATTTTGCCAAACAAATTTTGATAAGTAGGGTTCGGCTCATAAATAACAGGGGCTGCGTCATCGAGTTTATTCGACACCAAAACGTTAGGAAGAAATTGCTCTTCTAAAAATACCTTCTTGTCGAAGTCATCACTCTTCTCTTCTTTCTGCTCTTCACTGTGAATGACTAAGATAGCATTGACTAATGCAGTTTTAAGCTGCTTGAGGTACTTCATTACCCCTAGCTCAGATGCGTATTTGTGTTCAAGCACTTTTAGCAGCGGCTTAATCCCCTGCTCTGCGGTCTTTTTGTCAAGCTCACGCAGACGCTCAGAGTTTTCGCGTTTCCACGTAGGCAGGCTTAACAGACCTTCGCTTAACCTATTTTCTAGTTCGTCGATAAGAGTATAAAACCCTTCCCGTTGTGCGTCAGTTAATGACGCAAACTCTGTGTCACTTATTGGCTTGCCGTTAACGATAGGTGAAAACGTAATAGAGCCACCCTCTTCGTACAGCGCAACATCATTCGCTTGTGCGTAACGCTCTACCGCATCGATAGCCGCATCGTACTTTTGCTCGAACTCTCTGGAAATTGACGCGCGACGGCGCTGATATCCCGGGTTATCAAAAGCAATGGGCAGTGAGTCTAAGACATCGTCAATAAGCGCAGCCATGTCCTTGTGGAATGCTTTTCCACCACCGGGAGGAAATTTTAGCGCAACAGGTTCGCGCTCTTCGTCAAAATTGTTGATATAACAACAATCATCAGGCGCCGGTAGCTGGGCAACTTGGCGTTCAATGTAATCCTTCACTAGAGTGAAGCGCCCCGTAGCGGGCTCACCCATCACGTAAAGATTATAGCCTTTGGTGTTAATACCTAACCCAAACGTAAGTGCTTCACGCGCACGCTCTTGCCCAATGAAGGTCGCATTTAGCGCTTCATCATCTTTTAAGGCACTGTTTATCGCTCGGCGATTTATGGTAGGTGAAAGCGCGTCTACATCTAACGCATATAATTTACTGTCTACAGACATGTCTGTTCTATCTTTGTTTCTTTACTTAAGTGAAACCCTAATTAACATTAGTGTCAAACGCTTATCCTGAATAAGGCAGCTTTGCATCGCTAATTGCACAACAAACAACCACCTTCATGATTTTAGAGAGGAATTGGCAAGCACTACGAGCTTTTTGTGGTCTTCATTAGAACTGATACCTTGCGACACAAGGTGTAGCGTCTAATTAAAGCCGAAAAGGAGTTAAGTACGAAAGAACTTACTTCAATTTAACCGCTGCATTTATTTCTGCCACATAATTTGGATCAGAGCATTAAAATCACAGCGTTAAGAGAAGCGCGCCAAGGTCAGAGCCGTAAGGACAATGTGGTCAAGACAAAGCTCTGAAGAATCCTGTAACAGTAAGGCTTTAAAGTAGGTAGCAACGCAAGCTGCTTTCAATTACCTTAGAAAACACAAAAACCGAAATTCGTTTTGGCGACGAGACCAGGTTTCGCGCGCAATAACCAATGAACAAAAACAGGGTAATAACAATGACAAAAAAATTGAAAACTCGCTCAACCCTTCTGCTCACCTCCTCTTTCCTTGCTACCTTTCTGGGTACGGCATTTTCTTCAATGAGTATCGCTAACGTAAACTATGCAGATAACTCAGGGTTTTCTATCACCAATGAGAGTGAAAGCTATGCGCCAGTTGAAGTCGTGTACTCTCATTTTATTCAACATGTGGATATGTGGTGGCCGAAAGACCACACATGGTGGAAAGGTGCTTTGCGCATAGATGAGCAGGCTGGGGCTGTTTCTGTGAAACGACAGACACGGCGAGTGCAGCGCATATGCAGGTAAGCTATGTTGAACCGAACAAAAAAGTGGTGATGACAGGTGGCTTAGGCCCGCTTCAAGAGATGGGTATGTCAGGTGCACTGACATGGGAATTCAGCACAATAGCATCGAGCACTTCATCGGATGCAAACACACAAGACGGTCGCATACCGAAAACTAAAGTCACCCTTACCTACCACGCCTCAGGCAATATTCACTTTAATGGCCAAAAAGCATCTAACGAAGACGCCGCCAATTTAGTTCGAGTAGTAGACAAAGTGCAGGCGCAACAACTAAATGCGCTAACCGCGTTTAGTGACAATAATTAGATGTGACACCGAGGCCTGTTTATCGACAAGATAAGATGGCGCCAAGAGAAAGTAAGATGAGCAAATGGGGCGAGTTCTGGTGTTCAATCGACGAAAACCGTGTCATTAATGCTCACTTTTCAAGCAAGCAACAATAAATATTGCCAAGTTCGGTGTTAAGCTATTGAGGCATGGCTTAGCGCTGGGTTATTCTATTGGGCTATATGTATGTTAAGTGGGTGAATCCCACGCGCGGTTAGTTGGCGTTGCTACAAACTCGCCTTATGCCGCCCCATAAACGTTTTAACTTTTAATGCGGAAGCCTAAGTTTCATGGCCGATAATCAGTACAATCCGAAAGACATTGAACAACGCGTTCAGCAATACTGGGAAGAAAACCAATCGTTTAAAGCAAATGACGACGTAGAAAAAGAAAAGTTCTACTGCCTGTCTATGTTCCCATACCCTAGTGGCCGACTTCACATGGGCCACGTGCGCAACTACACCATTGGTGACGTGATCAGCCGTTTCCAGCGCATGCAGGGTAAAAATGTATTGCAGCCTATGGGTTGGGATGCTTTTGGTCTTCCGGCTGAAAACGCAGCAATTAACAACAACACTGCACCTGCGAAATGGACATACTCAAATATTGATTACATGAAAAACCAACTTCGCTCGTTGGGTTTCGGTTACGACTGGGATCGCGAAGTAACCACATGTAAATCAGATTACTATCGCTGGGAACAGTGGTTCTTCACACGCCTTTACGAAAAAGGTCTTGTTTACAAGAAAAACTCTACTGTGAACTGGGACCCTGTAGACCAAACTGTTTTGGCTAACGAGCAGGTAATCGACGGTCGCGGATGGCGCTCTGGTGCGCTGGTTGAGCAAAAAGAGATCCCTCAGTGGTTTATTAAAATTACTGACTACGCCGAAGAACTTTTACAAGACTTAGAACAGCTTGAAGAATGGCCAGACCAAGTACGCGCAATGCAGGCAAACTGGATTGGCCGCTCTGAAGGTGTTGAAATTACCTTCGATTTAGCGTCAGCGGTTAACGACATTGCCGATTTGACGGTATATACCACGCGCCCAGATACCTTCTACGGCGTTACTTACGTTGCAGTGGCTGCGCAGCACCCTCTTGCCGAATTCGCAGCAAAATCGAACCCAGATTTAGCGGCCTTTATCGACGAATGTAAAAACACCAAAGTTGCTGAAGCTGAATTAGCAACCATGGAGAAGAAAGGTTTCGCCACGGGTTTTGAGGTTGTTCACCCACTAACCGGTGAAAAGCTTCCAATTTGGGTCGCTAACTTCGTGTTGATGGACTACGGTTCAGGCGCGGTAATGGCTGTTCCTGGCCACGACCAGCGCGATTGGGAATTTGCGACTAAATACAACCTACCTATTCAACAAGTCATTGCGCCAAACGCAGGTGATGAAGATAAGTGCGACCTTACCGCCTCTGCATTTACTGAAAAAGGTAGCTTGATCAATTCAGTAAGTTCGACGGTCTTGAGTTCGATGCCGCATTTAATGGTATTGCTGATGAACTTGAAAGCAAAGGCTGTGGAAAGCGCAAAGTAAATTACCGTCTTCGTGACTGGGGCGTAAGCCGTCAGCGCTACTGGGGCGCACCTATTCCAATGCTAAATTTGGAAAACGGTGAATCTGTTCCGGTTCCTGCTGACCAACTACCGGTTGTTTTGCCTGAAGACGTAGAAATGAATGGCGTTACCTCGCCAATTAAAGCTGACCCTGAGTGGGCAAAAACCACATACAATGGCGAAGCCGCGTTACGTGAAACGGATACCTTCGACACCTTTATGGAGTCATCGTGGTACTACGCGCGCTATGCCTGTGCTACTAACAACGACGCCATGCTTGATCCAACATCAGCTAACTACTGGTTACCAGTAGATCAGTACATTGGTGGTATTGAGCACGCTATCTTGCACTTACTTTACTCGCGTTTCTTCCACAAATTATTACGCGATGAAGGCTTGGTAAACTCTGATGAGCCGTTTAAGCGTTTGCTGTGTCAAGGTATGGTATTAGCCGACTCTTACTATCGTGAAGACGCGTCGGGTAAGAAAACCTGGTTCTCGCCTACCGAAGTAAGCACTGAAAAAGACGATAAAGGCCGTATTGTTAAAGCATGGCTAACCGCTGACGGTGAAGAAGTTATTCACGGCGGTATGACGAAAATGTCTAAGTCGAAGAATAACGGTATCGACCCTCAGGAAGTTATTGATCAGTACGGTGCCGATACGGTGCGTTTATTTACCATGTTTGCTGCGCCACCGGAGCAAACCCTTGAGTGGGTAGACTCTGGTGTTGAAGGTGCAAACCGTTTCTTACGTCGTATCTGGAAATTAGTGACCGAACACGTTGAAAAAGGCACGCCAGAAGCGATTGATGTTAAGGCACTGTCGAAAGACCAACAGGCACTTCGCCGTGAAGTACANAAGACCATTGAAAAGGTGTCTGATGACNTAGGCCGTCGTCAAACCTTTAACACTGCGGTTGCAGCGGTGATGGAATTGTTAAACCACCTTCAAAAAGCACCACAAGAAAACGCGCAGGACATCGCAATTATGCGCGAAGCCTGTGAATCTATCTTGTTGCTTCTAAACCCTATTACGCCGCACATCGCTCACGAGCTATGGAAAGTGTTGGGTCACAGTGAAGATATCGATTTAGCGCCATGGCCACAGGCTGATAAAGCCGCATTGGTTGAAGACGAAAAGCTAATCATCGTTCAGGTTAACGGTAAGGTGCGCGCTAAGATGACAATTGCTGCTGATGCAAGCAAAGAGAGCATTGAAGCATCTGCGAAAGAACAGCCTAACGTTCAGCAATTCATCGAAGGTAAAACCATTCGTAAAGTGATTGTTGTGCCTGGCAAGCTTGTAAACATTGTAGCTAACTAGGTCAGATACTGATGAAAAAGCACTTACAATTCGCAGTCGCTGTGTTGGGAACCGTATTGGTTACTGGCTGTGGCTTTCATTTGCGAAGTAGCCCTAGCTTACCTGACGACATAAACACCGTTGCTATTGAAAGTGCCCGAGCACACGCGCCCTTGGCGCGTGCGCTTGACAAACGCTTAAACGTTTACGGTTTATCCAGTGTTAGCGTAGATAAAACATCGCGCTCTAACCAAAACGTAAACATCTATTTGCTTCCAGAGAAATTAGAACGTCAGCTGCTGTCGGTTTATCCTTCGGGTCAAGTTGCTGAATATGAACTGATATATGTTGTGCGTTACCGCGTGCAGTTTCCTGGTAAGGAAGCGGTAATGGTGCAATTTGAAGTAGTACGTGACTATCAAGACGACCCTGACCAAGTGTTGGCAAAGTCTCGCGAACTTGAATTGATGCTAAGTGAAATGCGCGATGAAGCCGCTGATATCATGATCAGACGCCTTTCCAGTCAGGCAGCCGCTGCACCAAATGCATCAACTTCCGTTAGTCTGTAAACATCAGAATTTTTCATGCAGATTTATCCAAACCAATTTAGCCAAGATATCACCAAGGCACTTCGCCCGTGCTATCTGGTGTTTGGAGATGAACCCCAGCAGAAGTTTGATGTCATTGAGCAAATACGCGCTAAAGCAAAAGCCAATGGCTTTGAAGAGCGTACAGTACTTGTTGCTGAAACGGGCTTTAACTGGAATCAGTTGATTGAAGCCACACAAAGCATGTCGCTTTTCTCAAGCCAACAGTTTATTGAATTAGAGCTACCTACGGGAAAACCGGGCACTGAAGGCAGTAAAATGCTGCAAGAAGTCGCGGCGTCATTAAACCCCGATATTTTGTTGCTGGTTCACGGCCCCAAAATTGGCAAAGACGTGCAGCGCGGCAAATGGTTTAAAGTGCTTGATGATTTGGGCGCGTCGGTATTGTGTTACCCGTTGGAAGGCAAGCAGCTCAATGCATGGCTAAACCAGCAGTTAAATGCCCACCAACTCTCCGTATCAGCGTCGGGTGCTAAAATGATAGCTGATTTCTGCGAAGGCAACATGCTTGCTGCTAAGCAAGAAATTGATAAGCTCGCCCTACTCTATCCACACCAGTCTATTTCAGACGAACAAATTGAAAAGGCGATGGTCGATCAGTCGCGTTTCAACGTGTTTCAACTGGTTGACGTTATGCTTAGCGGCGACAGTACCCGCTGCATAAAAATGCTATACCGATTAGAGAGTGAGGGTCTGGAGCCTAACATCATTATTTGGGCGCTGATTCGAGAGTGGGAACAGTTATGGAAACTAAAACTAGCGCAGCAAAGCGGTGCCCCCATTCAGTGGCAAAAATTCGGTATTTGGCGTAATAGACAAGGTTTTTATCAAAGTGCCTTGAATCGTCTGAGCGTCGCGCAGCTAGAAGACATCCAAAAAGCGTTGACTCAGTCAGATCATGCATTCAAACAAAATGTCATTGCCCGCCCTTACGTCGAAATGTGTCACCTGTGCATGATGTTCATGGGTATGGACCTTCGCGAAATTCCTTTGTTACAGGCATAATGGGCAAGTCTAAGTGAGTCTTTCCGGCGCTTCTCGAGCATATCCAACGGTGAAAGCCATTCTTGGTGGTACGTTTAATCCGCCGCATAAAGGCCATATTGGTGCGGCACTAAAAGCGGCAGATGAAATTGGCGTAAACCACGTTCATCTCATGCCTTGTAAATTAGCTCCGCATAAGTCAGTAGGTGTGTCAGAAAGCCACCGGGTAAAAATGATTGAACTTTGCGCCCAAAACAATGACAGACTTATTCCAGAGTTAATTGAACTGACGCTTCCGTCACCCTCTTATACAGTTAAAACACTGCGTGCACTTAAAGAGAAAAGCGATGACACAATCTGTTTTTTCATTGGCGCAGATTCACTGTATAATCTGGACAAATGGTACGAGTGGGAACACCTGCTCGATTATTGTCACTTAGTGGTTATGCGCAGAGACGATGAGAAATTTTCGCCTCCTCCCGCAATACAAGCTTGGTTAGATTGTCATGTGGCTAACGATAAAAGTGTTATTCACGCAAAGCCTGCAGGCCATGTAGTGTTAACCAACACACCGCTTTTTAGTGTTTCATCTACTGAAATTCGTGACGTACTAGCAAGTGCTGCCACGTCCGAGAAATCGGGTACGCCAAACAGTTCAAATGCTGACCTATCTAACTTATGGTTAGAAGAAAGCGTTTTAGATTACATAAACGAACATCAGTTATATAAAAGTTAAGTAAGTGAGGAAAACTCTTGGAGAGTCAACAGCTCAAACAGTTTGTTAAAGACAAAATTGACGATATGAAAGGCCGTGATGTTATTGAACTAGACGTTCGCGGCAAATCAAGTATTACAGATACCATGATCATTTGTTCAGGTAACTCAAAGCGCCACGTTTCATCTATTGCAGAAAATGTCATGGTAGAAGCGAAGAAAGCGGGCCACGCACCTGGAAGCGTGGAAGGTAAGGAAACCGGCGAATGGGTTCTGGTTGATTTTGGTGATGTTATTTTGCACGTTATGCAAGATGAAACCCGTGATTTCTACCAGCTAGAGAAACTGTGGTCGTAGTGGCGTAAACGCCTGCTATAAACATGCAGTAACACGGTCAATAAAGGCCATACTCAAATGCGTATGGCCTTTATTGTATAAGTGAAATACTAATTCCTGCGGTAAGGGTAAAAGAAGTGCGTATACAAATCGTCGCGGTCGGAACAAAAATGCCAAGCTGGGTAAGTACAGGCGTGGATGAGTTTATTCGTCGTTTCCCTAGCGACATGCCAGTGTCCTTTACTGAAATACCCGCCGGAAAGCGAGGCAAAAACGCGGATATTAAGCGCATTTTGGAAAAAGAAGGCGAGCAAATGCTAGCCGCTATTCCCAAAGGAAATCGCATTGTTACGTTAGAAGTAACAGGTAAACCCTGGGACACTCCCACGCTTGCTAAACAACTCGACAATTGGAAAATGGACGGGCGCGACGTAAGCCTGCTTATTGGTGGTCCAGAAGGGCTAGCACCAGAATGTATTGCTGCGTCGGAACAAAAGTGGTCCTTATCAGCCTTAACTCTACCTCATCCACTTGTTAGGATCATTCTTACAGAAAGCTTATACCGCGCGTGGTCGGTGACGCAAAATCACCCTTATCACCGTGAGTAATTGGTCGCTTTATTAATGCAAAGGAAGTCAATGCAACGAAAACGTCAAGCAATACGGGACCACTCCGCTGAAGCGAACTTGTTCGCGCGCCGAGCGACCATTGCTTTTATTATTGTTGTGGCCATGTTGGGCATTGTACTTAACAACCTCTATTCTTTGCAGGTCACCCAGTTTGAAGATTATCAAACCCGGTCTAACGGTAACCGAATTAAAGTGCTGCCCGTAGCGCCTAACCGCGGTCTCATTTATGACCGTAACGGCGTGCTTTTAGCNGAGAACCGTCCGGTTTTCAGTTTGGAANTTATTCCAGAGCAAGTGGATGATATTGAACAAACCCTTGCAGATCTGACCGAATTAATGAGCATCACCAGCGATGAAATTGAACGCTTTCAATCTACGCTAAAAGGAACGCGGAGATTTAAACCCGTTGCGCTTCGCACTCAGCTAAGCGAAGAAGAAGTAGCGCTGTTCTCTGCCAGCAAACACAAATTTCCAGGTGTTCAAATTGAAGCGCGTTTAGCTCGTCATTACCCTTATAAAGAAACGCTTACCCATGCACTGGGTTATGTTGCACGCATTAACAAGCGAGACTTACAAAAACTCGTTGAAGCAGGCCAAGAAGATAATTACGCCGCAACCCACGATATCGGTAAGCTAGGTATAGAGAAATACCACGAAGAGCTGCTTCATGGAAAAGTGGGTTATCAGCAGGTCGAAGTAAACAATCAAGGCCGAATTATTCGTGTACTCAGTGTTGAGCCACCAACACCGGGCAAAGACATCGTACTTAACCTGGATTTAGAGCTTCAGTTAGAAGCCCAGCGAATAATAGAAGGCATGCGCGGCGCTGTAGTGGTTACCGACGTTAAAACAGGTGGCGTACTGGCACTTTATTCTAACCCTAGTTACGACCCCAATTTATTCGTGCACGGTATCAGCAGCAAGAATTACTCTGCGCTACTGAATTCGCCAGACCGCCCGCTAATTAACAGGGCGACACAAGGACAATACCCTCCCGCTTCTACCATTAAACCGCACCTTGGTTTTGTTGGACTAGAAGAAGGCATTATCACCAAAGACTACACCATTAACGATACAGGTCGCTATCAATTGCCAAATGTGTCGCACGTGTGGCGCGATTGGCGTCGATGGGGACATGGCAAAGTTAACGTATCAAAAGCAATAGAAGTGTCGTGCGATACTTATTATTACGAGCTAGCGTATAAATTGGGTATCGATAAAATCAGTGAATCTATGTACGAATTCGGATTCGGAGATTTCACGGGTATCGATCTTTACGAAGAGTCAGATGCCAACATGCCT
>JGI11931J13222_1000042_pt1 | contig 13366 bp, 15 predicted proteins | sample DeeseametaMP0204_FD_13222 | JGI IMG/M metagenome (IMG submission 13222) | reverse complement strand
AACATCATTTGCACAAATATCGCTTCAAACTGCTGGGCAGCTTCTTGCAATACCGTCTCGTCGCCCGACGCAATGGCTTCACGCATTTTGTTTATGCTGCCCATATCGTGGACATTGCGAGCCATATCAAGCTGACTTTTTGTGCTAAGTGATTCCATCGTGCTTATTCCGCTGTGACCTTATTTTTACTAACGTCTCGTAAATGCTCTTTGCTCGTTTTAAATAATAACGAGCTCTCCACGCAACGCGCCTGCTTGACGTAATGCTTCCAAAATTGCCATTAAATCGCCCGGCGCAGCGCCCACCTCATTGACCGCGCGCACAAGCTGGTCCAGAGTAACGCCTGGCTCAAACTTAAACATGCGGCTATCTGCCAAATCGACATCAACAATCGACTGAGTGGTAACAGCTGTCTGCCCTTCACCAAACGCGTTAGGTTGAGAAACTTGCTGATTTTCAGAGATGGTCACCGTTAGCCCGCCGTGAGTAATTGCTGCTGGTAACAAGCGAACGTCACTGCCAATAACAATGGTGCCTGTGCGGCTGTTTATTACCACACGCGCTGGCGCATCAGCTGGTGTAAATTCGAAGTTTTCTAAGGTAGCCAAAAAGCCCACGCGCTGACCGACGTCTCGCGGGGCCGACACGCGAACAGACGCTGCATCAATGGGCTTAGCAATAACGTAGCCATTTTCCGGCTGTGCACCTAAGCGCTCGTTGATCGTATCTGCAAGCGACTTGGCTGTTGAGAAATCTGGATAATGGAGGTTAAGCGTTAACGTGTCGCCATTGGCAAAGCCTGTTGGTACAGATTGCTCTACCATCGCACCGTTTGGAATTCTGCCTACCGTTGGCGTATTAACGACAATACGAGAGCCATCACCGCCTTGTGCGCCAAACCCGCTCACGACTAAGCTGCCTTGCGCTACAGCGTAGACTTTACCGTCAACACCGCGAAGAAACGTCTGGAGCAGCGTTCCGCCTTGAAGACTGGCCGCTTCGCCAACTGAAGAAACCGTAATATCAATGGTTTGTCCGGGTTTTGCAAAAGCAGGCAGGTCGGCGTGTACCGCCACTGCGGCCACGTTTCGTATTTTTGGCTTGGTGTTAGCGTCAAGACTGATACCAAAGTTGCGCAGCATGGTTCTGAAACTTTGTTCGGTAAAAGGGCTTCGTTCACCCGTTCCAGGCAAACCTACAACAAGACCATATCCCACTAATTGGTTACTACGTACGCCTTGAATACTCGCTACATCTTTAATGCGCTGCGCACCTGCCTGTAAAGATAAAAGCATTGTGAAAACGGCTAATACTACTGAAAACAAACGCATGTTCACTCTCCTATCCTAAAACCTAAAGAGGCCACCAAGCAGAATCAAAGAACTTGGTTAACCAACCCTTTTCTTGTGCTCGCGCAAAACTTCCCGTACCCGAATATTGGATACGCGCATTTGCAACCTTAGTGGACACGATTTCATTCTCGGGACTAATGTCTGCCGGACGAATGATGCCGGTAAGACGGATATATTCATCGCCCTGATTCAGGGTTAGCCACTTTTCGCCACGAATAACAAGGTTGCTGTTAGGAAGTACGTCGACCACAGTAACGGAGATAGCGCCGTTTAAGCTGTTGCTTTGGTTAGCTGTGGCATCACCGGAGAAATCTCGGGATGAACTTATTCCCAATTGTACGGACTCTCCGCCAATATTTATCGCTTGCCCAGCTAGCCCGGTTATAGGGTTTAGATTGACGTTTGAATCTTTCGCTGTGCTAGTGTCGGCTGATTTGCTCGCTTGGGTATTCTCGCTTAACGTTACAGTGATGATGTCACCGACTCTTCTTGCGGTAACGTCAGAATATAAGTTGTTAGCAAGCTGCGAACGAAAAAGCGAGCCATCTTCTACTACCGTTTCACGCGGGTAATCTGGCACTACCGGTGCAAACGACGGGTCGTTTGCCTGAACGGGAGGCTCGTTTGTACTGGCGCAACCGCCAAGTATCAGAAGTGCAGCAGATAAACCTAAAATACGCATGATGCTACCTACTAAAGTTGCTGAATAACCTGACCAAGCATTTGGTCGACCGATGAGATAACCTTTGAGTTCATCTCATACAAGCGCTGGCTTTCGATAAGGTTTACTAACTCTTCGGTCACGTTTACGTTAGACGTTTCCAACGTGCCTTGTGAGATATAACCCAAACCTTGCAGACCAGGGATCCCCTGAATAGGCGCACCGCTTGACGCTGTCTCTACATAAAGGTTTTGTCCGGTTGGTTGTAATCCGGTTGGGTTAACAAAGTCAGAAATATTAAGCTGACCGAGTACCTGCGGTTCAGCTTGGCCCCGTATGCTCACGCTAATTTCACCATCTTGAGAAATTGTGATTTGTTGCGCATCTTCGGGAATAGCCACTTCAGGCTGAAGCAAAAAACCCGCGCCGGATGTAACAATTTGGCCTTGGTCGTTCAGTGAAAACTGACCATTTCTCGAATATGCAATGGTGCCGTCTGGCTGCAATATTTCAAAGTAACCACGACCTTGAATTGACATATCAAGCGCGTTTTCAGTGGTTAACAGGTTACCTTGCGTATGTGCTTTTTGAGTAGCAACGACCTTCGAGCCTGAACCAAGCATAAGCCCAGAAGGTAGCTCTGTGTCGGCTGACGAACGACCGCCTGGCTGATTGATATTCTGATAAAGCAAATCTTCAAACACCGCGCGGTCTTTTTTAAAGCCCACTGTTGATGCGTTTGCTAGGTTGTTAGACACCACGGCCACATCAGTCTGTGCGGCGTCTAGTCCGGTTTTACTTATCCATAGTGCTGGATGCATGTTAACCTCCGACGTTGCTCATAGGGCAACGGTGATAAAAATTCTTTTACAGGATGCGTAGTAGCTGATTACCGCGAGTATCAAGCTCTTCTGCTTGCTTCATCATTTTGACTTGAAGCTCGTAGTGACGCTGCAGACTTATCATGTCCACCATTTCGTCAACAGCATTAACGTTGGAACCTTCAAGCATGCCCGACATTACTTTTACGTTGGCATTGGCTGGCGCTATTGAGCCATCTTCCATTCTAAATAAGCCGTCATTGCCACGTTCCATGTCTGCATAGTTTGGACTAACTAATTTAAGTCGCCCCACTTCTTCAATAACATTGGCAGGGGCACCTAACTGTCTCATCGACAACGTGCCATCGGCGGCGATATTGAGATTATCTAAAGGAACAGGAAGGAATATTGGCCCATTGTCACCAAGCACGACGCGATCGTGGATATCTGTCAAAATTCCGTCATCGCCTAACTTGAAATTTCCATCACGCGAGTAAGCTTCTTGACCATTTTGATCTTGTACAGCGAACCAACCATCACCTTGAATGGCTACGTCTAAATCGCGGTCTGTTTTAATCATCGGACCCGACTCATAATTATTCGACGGGCTCTCTGTCATGGAAAACACGCGAGTCGGCAAACCTTCGCCGTAGGCCGGCATTGACCTTGCCTGCTCTAACTGCGCTCTGAATCCCGTTGTCTGTGCATTAGCCAAGTTATTGGCCCTAATCCCTGTTCCTAGTAGGTCTTGGGAGGCGCCACTTGCTGAAATATAGAGAAGTTTGTCCATGACTGACTTTTGACTCTGATTAAACCTTAAACAAGATTTTGCAAAGGCAGTGCCAATCTGTGGATATTTAGTGCAATTGAAAAATAAGGGCGGTATTAATTGATATATATAGAAAAATAAAAAGGTCGCATTGTTGCGACCTTTCTAAATCGGGTCAAATAGGTACGGTTTTCCGCGCCTAAAATTTGCCGCTTAGCAATCTGCTAATGTGGCTTACTGCAAACTATCGAATGTTAAGGATAGTCTGGTTTAGCGAGTTGTTCACTTCAAGCGCACGCGAGTTTGCCTGGAAGTTACGCTGAGCGATAATCATGTCGATGAGCTCAGTGGTAAGGTTAACGTTAGCTTGTTCTAGCGCCGAAGAGTTAATTTCGCCGAAAGTACCGGTTGTTGCTTCACCCGCTAGTGCCTCACCTGAAAGAATACTTTCCTTCCACTGAGTACTGCTCTCTTGAGTTAGGCCTTGTTCATTAGAAAAGCGAACCAAAGCGACACGAACAATAGGTTCAGACGTACCATTAGAGAACGTTGCACGAACCAGGCCGTCAGGACCGATATCGATACCCGTCAATCGACCTACAGGCAAACCATCCTGTTCTAATGATGTAACCTCGAACGCAGAGGCGAACTGAGTCGGCTCATTAGGCGTAGCGCTATTAACATCGAGGTTGAAATCTATACTTATTTGCTGCGTAGGATCTGAGCCATTAGCAAGAATACCTGCGCCTAGCGCTTCTGTTTCCATTTTGAAATCAAGTGTAGGTAGGCCATCAGGCGTTTCCATACCAGCGAAATCACCGCCTTGAGAGAAGATGAGTTTAGATGCTGTTACGGCGTTACCAGTGTTACCACCGACACTATTTACTGCTGTTGCTGGGTCTGTGTCATTACCCGCTGAATCTGTCATATCAACTAGCGTGTCATCGATTGCAGTAGCAACATACCACTCATTATCAACACCCGGTGTCGCATCCTTTATGAAGTAATAGGTCATTACGTGACTATCACCTAACGAATCGTAAACGGTTACCGATGTTGCTGCGTTGTAGGTAAGCGGATCTTCAGGGTCAAAATCTTGTGGATCTAGGGCTGCATCACCAGCAGGCAAGTTCATTCGAATGTCAACTTCTGTGGTTTGTGCGGGAGAACCCGAAGAATCTGGGATACGTACTGGCTCTGTAGTACTAAGTGCTACCGAGGCACTTGTACCATCAGAGTTAACGGGGAAACCCAATAAGTTATCGCCGTTACTGTTAACCACGAAATTGTCGCTATCTAACTTGAACTGACCCGCACGTGTGAACGAGAAGTCGCGAGACGTAATTTCAGGTACTGTCGCAAAGAAACCATTACCTGTGATCGCCAAATCGAGCGAGGTATTGGTAAACTGAAGGCTACCTTGAGAAAATTGCTGAGCAACTTCTTGAGTGAGTACACCGTCACCTACTTTAGTTTTACCACCTGAAAGCAGTGATGCCGCATAAACATCGCCAAATTCAGCGCGAGATTCTTTAAAGCCAACTGTATTTACGTTTGCGATGTTGTTGGCGGTTACATCCAAATCTTTTTGTGCGGCTGATACGCCACTCAGTGCAATATTAAAAGACATTATTGATTCTCCTACTAACTGCCGATTTGAATGACGTCATCAAGATTGATACTGACATCACCATCCAAATTCAAAATTACGCCTTGACCACTACCAGCCAAGCTTACACTTCCAACATGGCGATTAACGGCGGTATTCAGCTGAACACCTTCTCCATTCAACTCGCCAGTGGCACTGATAACATATTCACCCGGTGCCATCTGGTTGCCATGCTTATCTTTGCCATCCCATTCAAACTCAATGTTGCCAGCGCTTTGTGTGCCTGCATCAATGGTTTTTATGACTTCACCAAACTGGTTCTCAATAGTGATCGTCATATTCTGAACTGTTTTTTCATTCACGATGACACCCGAAATGCCATCGCCTTCATTGGCCATATAACCCACGTTACCTTGAACCAGCACGTTTTGCCCGATAAGACTAGAAGCTTGTAACGCTTGATTCGATGTCATTGAAGCTGCAAACGACTCAAACTTTTCGTTAAGCTGGGAAATACCGTCGGCCATCGTAAATGATGTCATCTGCGCTACCATTTGATCGTTATCAACGGGTGCAGTGGGATCCTGATTGGCTAACTGCTCAGTTAACATTGAGAAGAAATCTTCCTGGGTTAACTGCTGCTCGGTGCCGTCAGCTATTTTGACGGTTTCCTCTTGCCAATACAGATCAGTATTTAAGCCAGTATTGTTTATGGTATTCACTGAGTAATCCTCACATTATTCAAGCGGCAAGTTACTGCCCTTGACCTAGCTGCANTACGCGACGGAAAATACGCTTTGTGGTGTCCGCAACCTGCACGTTAGTTTCATACGCTTTGGACGCTGACATCATATTCGCCATCTCTTCCACAATGTTCACGTTGGGTTTATAGATGTAGCCNTTTTCATCTGCCATCGGGTTGTTAGGTGAATACTCCACTTGCAAAGGAGCATCACTTTCTACAATACCCTTTACTTGAACACCTGCACCTTTCGACTGGTCGCGCATTGCATCTTGCAACGCCGTAGCGAAAACTGGATGGCGAGCTCGGTATGTTTCGTCATAGCTGCTGCTAACCGAGTTAGCGTTGGCAATATTACTTGCCGTAGTATTAAGACGTACATTCTCCGCCTCCATACCCGTACTCGAAATTTGCATTACATTAAATAAACTCATGACTACTGACCTCCTGAGCTAAGCGCTTTTTTCATGCCTTTAATTTTTCCGTTCAAAAATTCTAGGCTGGCTTGGTAGCGCAATCCATTGTCTAAAAACCGATTTCTTTCCGCTTGAACTTCAACCGTATTACCGTCGCCAGTGTCTGGTTGTGTTGGGATGCGGTATTGCATGTCAAAGTTTGCCGCTACTGACGTAGAATTGCCGCTTAAGTGGCGATCATTTGTCCGCACCATTCCTGAAGAAGCGTGATTGGCTGTACCACCAGATGCTTCTCGCATAGCCGACTGCATTGCTTTATTAAAATCAATGTCCCGCGCTTTATAACCAGGCGTGTTTGCGTTCGCTAGATTTCCAGAAATCACTTCCATACGCTCTGTGCGTATAGTGAGTGCTGACTCATGAAAGCCAACCAGCTTATCTAGGTTAATAGCCATAACATGACCTCTGACATACTAAAAATTTGTTCGTGGTGACAATGTAAGCGGACAATTAAATATCGAATCTTGCCGTTTTACTGTCGTTTGTAGAAATAGTTAGCAAGGCAAATGCCATAATGAGATTTTGACGGAGGGTGTAAGTCAAAAGTGTCGACCTGATCATAAAAAAAGTATTAGTTATCAGGCCGATAAGTTAGATCATTTTTTTTGATAGTAAAGGCCAGGGTGGCACTTAACCATACTGTAAATTTCACTCGCAGCACTTATAGACTCCGACGCGCCAAGGAAAAGCACACCTTGAGGCTGCAGCTGTCCGGCAATTTGTTGCAGGATGCGTTGTTTTACTTCGGCCGAGAAATAAATTAAAACATTACGGCAAAAAACGATATCAAAGCGGCCAAGTGCTGCATAGCTCGAAAGTAAATTTAGACTTCTAAAGCTTACCATCCGACGAACGTCGGGTTTTACCTGCATAAGCCCGCTATCATTTTGCTGGAAAAAGGCCTGTCTCCTTTGCGGGGACAATCCCCTTGCAAGGGACAGTTCGTCATAAATACCTAACTCACACTTTTGCAGCATTTCTGACGATAAATCTGTAGCAACAATCTCAACACCCGCTCTTAATGCACCTGGCCTTTGGCGCTGATATTCAAGTACAGACATCGCAATAGAATAAGGCTCTTGTCCAGACGAACAAGCGGCACTCCATATGCGAAGCTTCTGATTTTTTGCCGATAGTGTTGGTAGTAACTCTTTTACAAGTAAATCGAAGGGATAGTTGTCTCGAAACCACAACGTTTCGTTTGTGGTCATTGCGTCAATAACGTTCTGTAGTAAAGTTCTGTCGAACCCTTTCACAACCACGTCAATCAGTTCGTCAGCAGACTCATACTTATGCTTATAGAGTAATGAAGCTAAACGGCTGCGCACCAGGTATTGTTTATTATCACCTAATACTATGCCGCATTGCTTTTCCAAAAACTCTCTAAACTTGAGGTAACTTGCTGGCGAAACGTCTTTATTAGCCAATCCTATCTTGCTCCGTTATTCGCACTCAGTCATTAGCCACTTTTGTACCGCGGTAGCAAGTTCATCGGGGTGGAATTTCGCGATAAAGTCATCAGCCCCTACTTTCTGCACCATAGCTTGGTTGAAGACACCACTGAGCGACGTATGCAATACAACATGAAGCTTTTGAAGTTCAGGCGTATTCTTAATTTCGGCGGTTAGTGTATAGCCGTCCATTTCTGGCATCTCGATATCTGAGACCAGCACGCCTACACGGTTCGTTACATCGCCATACTCTTCCGCAATTTCTTTAAGCCTGTTTAATGCTTCAAGACCGTTTTTAGCTAGCTCAATTTCTAAGCCTAGTGAAGTTAGGGCCTTTTTAACTTGGTTTCGCGCTACCGCAGAGTCATCTGCAATAAAGATAATTTTGTTTTCTTGGCCTTCGGTTGTCAGACCTTCTGCCACCTCTGAACTTACTTCGGCATTCAACGGAGAAATTTCATTTAAAATTTTCTCAACGTCTAGAATTTCAATAAGTTCATTTTCAACTTCAGTCACCGCCGTTAAATAGCTTGCTCTGCCGGTGCCTTGAGGTGGCGGCATGATCGCATCCCAATTGGTGTTGATAATACGCTCTACGGCACCCACCAAAAAGCCCTGAACTGAACGGTTATATTCCGCAATGACAATAAAGGCATTAGAGAGATCTTCAATTTTACGGCCGCGTGTTGCCATACTTAAATCAATGACCGATATGGTTTGACCACGGATGTGCGCCACACCACGAACCAACGGGTTTAATTTCGGCATTGCTGTTAGCGGAGGACACTGAAGCACTTCCCGCACTTTAAAAACGTTAATTCCAAAGCGTTGGCGGCCGTTCAGTCTAAACAGCAGCAACTCTAAGCGATTCTGCCCAACAAGCTGCGTGCGCTGGTTTACTGAATCTAAAATCCCCGACATAGGTCACCTCTAAGTAATACTGGGCATGATCATTGCCTCTTATGATAAAGATAGACAATATCACTAAATTTTTGCAGGTCAAACGACAGAAAAATGACACTAATTAGCATTTTTCAGTCTTTAGTAGGGTTTATACCTTAACTTAGTCAATGATCCTGCGTTGACGCTCGTGCTTGTAAACCTTATGGATTTACTTTGGCTGTTATTTATTTGCACTAAGCAAACCGGCCGTATTAAGCATAGTCAATAACTTGTAAACTGAACACGAAAAGTCATGATGAAAAATATGAACGCCAAAACGCGCCTTACATTCACACGATTACTGTCATTGACCGTTTTCAGTGTGCTTTCTATGAACTGCTTGGCGACACAAACCAATCACAAACAGGTTGAAGAAGGCGCAAAACAATACCTAATAACTCAACTTGCTGATAATACGCAGGATACTAGCATTGATGTGTCTATTGTGAAGATAGACGATAGGATAAATATTCCTGACTGCCCAACTGGGTTCGAATACAATGCGTCGCAAGAAGCGCTGAGCCAATCGTATATATCAGTTAGAGTGAGCTGCAGAAATAATGAATGGTACCTTTTCACCAGCGGGCAAGTAACGCGTACCAAAGAAATTGTTGTCACTCAAGGCGCAATAAGTCCAGGAACCGTACTGACATCATCGAATCTGTCTCTGGCAAAAGTTGATGTAAGACGATTACGCCATACCGCATTTACTGAGCTAGAAGCGCTTATTGGGGCTAGAATAAAACGCCGAGTGACTGACGGACAAGCTATACAGTCAAATATGCTATGCTTTGTGTGCAAAGGCGACAGAATTACCATAACTGCTGAGGTAGCAGGTATGGAAGTGAAAACAGCCGGAATCGCTCAGCAAGACGGTGTTGTTGGTGACAATATTAAGGTAATTAATGCCAGTAGCCAAAAGGCGGTGATAGCAAGAGTCGCAAGCCCTGAAGAAGTCGTGATACACTTATAAACGAGGCAGCGAATATCTACTTTTTTGTTCACAATTTAGCTAAAGAAATTAGCCAAAAGGCCGATATACTTTACAGAGGCGAAAAAGTAGTGAGGACTAATTATGGCAATTAACAATATAAACAATGGGTTACCGAAAACACCCGTTGATAATGGAAAGGTTGCGCAGCAAAACCAAACGCAGCAATCTCCACAGCAGGCATCAACACAGGCTGCGCAAACCGCATCAGTTCCGCGTCAGGATTCTGTATCGTTGACGCAATCTGCTCAGCAGCTCAACCAGGTTCAGAAGAAAGGTTCGGAAGCGCCTGTGAACCAAGATAAAGTCGATCGCCTTAAGCGAGCGATTCAAAGTGGCGAGTATAAAGTTAATCCTGAAGTGCTTGCCAACAAGATTGCAAAACTAGAAGGTGAGATTTTTGGCGCTAAATAGTGAGCGACAAAACTCGTAACTAACCAGAAGAGAGCTAACGTGACTGAACAAGCAAGCCAATTGACACAAGCACTAATAAAGCAAGTGGAGCAACTGTCTTCACTTGCCGTATTGCTTGAAAAAGAATTGCAACTTATCAGTTCGCGAGACGCCGAATCTTTAATGAACTTGTTAGACGAAAAGACAGCACTGTTAACGTCTATTCAGGCTCTCGATGGAAGCATTGAGCGCACAATTAGCGATCAAGGCTCAATGTCAGAAGAAGATGAAGCATTAATGGACTAATGCAAAGAAACTTCTTGACGATTGCAAATACCGCACGCAGGTCAATCAAAAAGCCGTAGAGCAAGGACAGCTACGCCTCACACACTTACGTAACTTGATGATGGAAGTTCGTGCCAAAGAATCGCTCACCTATGACAAAAAAGGAAAGCCGAAAGGCGGGACTTTAGGGTCGGGAGTGAGCGCCTAATTTTTTTGCGATTTCAGTAAACCTCACTCAGCGAGCTTTAACCATTAAGCCTTAACCGGTAAAAGTAAATTATACCTCTGTGTATTTGCGCATGTTTTAAGACTTCACGATACAGCCACTTGCGCAAACACCCCTTTCGCTATCGTTTAATAATACTTAACATCCTTTACTCGGCGCGGTTTTGCGGTCGACAGATATATATCGTAAACCTGCTGCATATCTAAAGCGAGTTCGGTGACGTATGTATCTTCACCTACCGGATAGGCTTTTACGACTTCAGCGCCTCTAATGACCCCCTCTACAGATGCTCGCAATGTTTCGCTATCTATAACCAAGTGAGACAGAGACTGATTGCCTTCAATTTTTTGACCATAGACTTGTTCAGTGAGCTCTCGGTATGCATCTAATTTTGACGCTTTCATCGCCATTATAAGCTTCATGCTGTCGCTTTCGCCATGCTGAGAAGAAATCGGCGCATAGCCTACCGCCTTGAGCACGGGATAGCTTTCTGGTTCTATTGTTTCCCACTCAACGTGTTTATCAATAATGCCGCATCCACCAGTGCTTATTGCTAAACCAAGAAAGCAAGACAGCAGCAGCGATTTTGATTTATGTATTTTTTTCAAGCACATAGTTTCATTTCCAAATTGCATTATTAATAAAATCAAATGTGTAGTTATGCTGCTCTCGTCGGTGGCAGCTTTGTAACTACGAGATACCGCCATACTCGCGGTAGCAGATTTTGACGTATTTAAACTGACGCTTTTTACAAACCTTTAGCAAGATACGCGTTGCAAGATATGTGCAAGATATGCGCCCGATTGATTTAATGAAGACCAAACCACATCAATTGGCACTCTTTTCGCATACTTCGCCTTATAAACCGGGCGCTTTGCATAGCGCAGTTAGACAACAACCTCCAGAGGTGTGCGGTGCGATATATTAGCAAAACAACGCTGGTAACTATTTTAAATGCTGTCGTGGCGGTAATTTGCCTGTTTGCATTTTTCGTTGGGCAAGCAAATGCCGTGTGGTACGAGGCTACAGGACAGGCTGTGGTGCGAAATGGTGATAAGGAAACTGCCAGACATGCGGCTACCCAAGAGGCACTTAAGCAAGCCATGCTTTTTGCAGGCGCGTCAGTTCATAGTGTCGCCAAGCTTACAAATGGCCTTCTTAAAAATGAAGAGATGACCATTCGCTCCACCGGCGAAGTTGAACAACTGGAACTGGTTGATGAAGTTTATAGCGGCGATGTGATTACGGTAAGTATTCGCGCTGACATTTTTCCAAGAGGAAAAGTGTGTGCCGCACAAAATGACCAGAAACATTTCGCTACCACACATTTCAGGGTACGTAACAGAGCGCAACTAACACAGGGTAATATTCCCAACTTCGATGCTTCATTCACCCATCAGTTAGCGCAGGCCATGCGAAATAAAACTGAAAACCTAGATATTATCTATATCGCGCCACATACTGCAAAATTTGACAGTCGATATACTGACCAAAATGTACGCACGCTTTCAGCGCAAAGTAATACTCAATTTGTGCTGGTGGGCATGATAGATGATTTAAGCGTGACACGGGAAGAGGCTTCGGTTTTTACACCGTGGCGTGAGGGTACTTCTCGACGCTCCTTTGCTATGACCATTCAAGTTTATGACGGCATTAATGGAGGCCTGTTGTTGACTAAGTCTTATCAGAATCAAGGAGAATGGACATTCGACAGATTCGAAGATGTAGATGAATTTTCGACGAAGTTTTGGCAGTCGCTTTATGGGCAAACTGTCAACGCGACAATAGCAGAAGCGATTGAAGACATAAAAGAAGCCACTGCATGCCAGCCAATGACAGGTAGAGTGATTAATGTTGCCGGCGATAAAATTTCTGTATCTTTAGGCAGAGACAATGGCATTTCTGAAAAAGATGAACTATACCTTTATCAAGCTAAAGAGATTGTCGATAACCGTGGCCGTAAATACTTACAGTACTCGCTATATCCTGGCAAATTTGTAGTGAGTAGTGCCTACGGTAATTCGTCTCTAGTAGTAAACGAAGGTGCAGGAATTATCGCAAACATTCAAGAACACGATTTTGTAGTAAAAAAATAGTCTTTCTCGATCTGCCTTAAACAGTTTAGAGTTCCCAGTTTATATAGTACTTTCGTCATCTAAGTGAAATAATTGCCTTTGGAAATGTATCGAACATCAATTACTTCAAGCATTGAATAAAGTGTAACTATAATCTTTTACTTCAATTCGTTTTTGTTAGAATCCAAACTATCGTAGGGATTTTGTTCAACAAAACATGCTGTTTTATCCAACAGCGGCATATAAAATTATCAAATTGAACAATCCCCATACACTGCTCTTTAGATTTACGAGACTAGCGGTACACTTTGATATTTAAAAATACGCTGACCATAGCCAAAGCCCTCGTATCTACGAGGGTTTTTTATATGCATTAGAAAACCAGGCCATGGGCACATTACTTTCACGTCAGTGACAGAGACGTTCTTCTCATAGCGCTGCACCTTGTTGACAAAGGGTTTCGTATTTTCCCGAACTACGTATAATAAAACTCCCTACGCATTAGGTCCCCATAGTTTAATGGATAAAACAAGGCCCTCCTAAGGCTTAGATGTTGGTTCGATTCCAGCTGGG
>JGI11931J13222_1000038_pt1 | contig 13667 bp, 12 predicted proteins | sample DeeseametaMP0204_FD_13222 | JGI IMG/M metagenome (IMG submission 13222) | reverse complement strand
GTATAACGCAAGACCTCTTGAACTTGCATCACGTTGATACCGTAAGTTTCTTCACCTAAGCGATACGTTACCCATTGAAGGACTTCGTCGTTGCTGTCGGTGGCGTTATTATTTATTCTTTCGTCGCTCATGAACCTGGCTCCCAATACTATGGCGTCTGGTCGTTACTGCCTAAGCCTTTGTTAAGCATAGATATTAATTCTTCAACGTCAATTAACGCGCACATTTTTTCTTTAACCATCCCTGCTAACCAGGGACGCTTACCTGTGGACTCGCGCCATTTAACATCATCGGTAGTCAAATTGACCGTATTGACTAGCTTTTCACTAGCCAGACCCCACGCACTTTCCCCTAACATTATAAGATATCGGTAGTTAAGCGATTGTGCGAGGTTTTCGTCATATTTTTCTGGCATTACCCATTTTGCAGAGTCAACAACACTTAGTTTAGACTCTCTGTGCAACATTACACCCATAAACCAATCAGGTTTCCCAAATAAAGGACCTATTTTCTCAATTTGGTGGATCCCACCTAGCGATGTCAATGGCACCGCAAGGGTCAACCCTGCAACCTCAAAGAATAGCGCTTGAAAGCGAAAACCGAGAGTATCCTTTAGTGGAATTTTTGTTTTTTCAGAGCGACTTAACGCTGTTTCTTGCTGATTTTCTACTAAAGTTTCGGTGTGAGCCTCTTGTTTCTCACTCTCAATGGTCTCTGCTTTTTGCGTTTCAATTAACGATGTAACTTTTTCCGCTAACGCTTCTTGTTCGTTTTTCAACGATTCATTGACGTTTGCGGTAGAGGCAAGTGCCGTCTCAGCCATCTGCTGAGAAGCCTGCTCGAGCAATTTTGCCGTGCGCGCAGTCACATCTTCCGGTGCTTCTGGCTCTTTGAGGAGACTATCAAGGTATGCCTCCATCACTTCTTCACGGGCAAAAGGCGATTGCTTGCTCATGTTCTCGTTATTTCTCCAATACCGCTAATAGTTTCTCGTACGCAGACACACCACGTGTTTTGGGGTACGCTGCAGAAATGGGAAGCTGTACTAAACTTGCATCCCTGAAGTGCGTGTCGACGGGAATAACCCCTTCCCACACGCGCTCACCATAGTCATTCATTAAGCGCTTTCGCGATGCAAGCGCCGCGTTAGTGCGCTTATCAAACATAGTTGGAATAATCACAGTATCAAAGGATTTGTCCAACGAACGTCCCATAATTTCCATGGTACGAATCATTCTGTCTAGCCCTTTAAGCGCCAGATATTCCGTTTGGGTAGGCACGATAACCTTGTCACACGCTGCAAGAGCGTTAACCATCAGCACCCCAAGCACTGGAGGGCAATCGATGATAGCAACATCAAATTCTCCTGCTATTTTTGCCAACGCTTTTTTTAGGACTAAGCCCATACCTTGTTCGCTACCCATCGTTCTATCTAAGGTCGCGAGCGCCATTGTTGCAGGAAGCACATATAAGTTGTCTAACTTTGTCGGGCACAGACAATCCATAACATTATCGGCCGTAATGTCATTAGACTTAATAAAAATATCGTAAACTGAATGACTTGACGCTTCTGCATCGATACCGAAGTAATAACTCAGCGATGCATGTGGATCAGTATCAATCATGAGCACTCGCTTGCCTTGCTGTGCAAGCAAGCCGCCAAGGCTCACCGTAGTGGTAGTCTTTCCTACACCACCTTTCTGATTCGCTACTGTCCACACTTTCATATTTGCTGTTCCATTACTGTTCAAACTGCTATCGCATTTCGGTTTGAACGCAACTGCTCATATCATCAATGTTTATATTTTTACTGGATATATTGGCAACGGCTACAGCTTGAGGCATACCGTACACAACACAGGAATCTTGGTCTTGAGCCCAAATCGTTGCGCCTTTTTCCTTGAGCATTCGGCATCCTTCTCTGCCGTCAGCCCCCATACCCGTTAATATAATTCCTAATACATCCCCACCATAAGCTTTAGCCAGAGAACTGAAAGTGAGATCAACACTGGGCTTATAATTCACCTTGTCACTCGCACTTGCATCAACAATGGCAATGCGTTTATTCGCACCTATGGTTTCTAGCAACATTTGCTTCCCACCGGGAGCAAGATACGCATGACCTGGTTTTAGAATGTCGCCGTGCTCGGCTTCTTTTACTCTAATCTTACAGTTTGTGTCTAAACGCTGTGCAAATGCCGTAGTAAATGTTCCTGGCATGTGTTGTACAAGCAAAATGGGGTATGGAAACTCTGCAGGTAAAGGAGACAGCACTTTTTGAAGCGCCACAGGCCCGCCTGTAGAAGCCCCAATTGCCAAACACTTGTAGTGCTTTCCCGTCGCTCTTACAGACGAAACGGTTGGTTGTTTGGCTGCGTCTTTATGCCCTGATAGCAACCCTGATGTTTTAAAAAACGCCTGCTTTGGCGCATTATCAGGAAGCTTTCTTGCCTCTGTAGAGCGAAACGACGGACGCTTAAGACCAATACCACGACGCGCTATTAAGCGTACTTTTGTACACAACAAGCGCGATGCGTCTTTTCTGTCCTGCGCGATATCTTCAAATTTCTTAGGTAAGAAATCGAGCGCGCCCGCTTCTAACGCATCTAATGTCGCTTGCGCACCATGATGCGTAAGCGAAGAAAACATAAGAATAGGTGTAGGCCGTTTGTCCATTATGGCCTTTACAGCTGAAATGCCGTCCATGACAGGCATTTCAACATCCATCGTTATCACATCCGGCTTAAGCGCTTCTGCTTTTTCAAGTGCATCGCGCCCATTTCTCGCTTCCCCAACAACTTCAAGTTCCCTATCGCCATCGAGTATTTCTTTTACTCGACGACGATAAAAAGTCGAGTCGTCCACGACAAGGACTTTAAAGACCATGGATTATTATTCCTGTTAATTCATCGCCTTACTTGATGGGTTTACGCGCATACCGTTTAAGCAGGCTCGGAATATCTAAAATTAGTGCAATTCCACCGTCTGATGTAATCGTGGCTCCCGCCATACCAGGCGTGCCTTGCAATAATGCATCAAGAGGTTTAATAACCACTTCTTCTTGGCCTATTAGCGCGTCTACTACGAATCCTACTTGTTGTGTACCAATTTGCACTACAACAACGTGTCCCTTTTCTCTATCGATGTTTTTGGGACCTCGAATCAACCATTCACCAAGGAAGAACAACGGAATTGCTTTTGAACGAACTATCATTGTTAGCTGGCCATCGACCGTGTTGGTCTTTTTGATGTCCATATTTATTATTTCGTTCACCGCACCTAATGGTAACGCAAAGGTTTGTTTTCCTACAACAATCATTAGCGTCGGAAGAATGGCTAGCGTTAGCGGAACTTTGATATCCAGTCGCGTGCCTTTTCCTAGCTGTGAATCAATGTTCACGGTGCCGTTAAGTTGGTTAATTTTGGTCTTAACCACGTCCATGCCCACACCGCGACCAGAAATATCACTAATTTCTGTTTTGGTTGAGAACCCTGGCGCGAATATCAAGTTAAACGCTTCAACATCCGACATACGTGCAGCTGCGTCTGCGTCTAGTACACCGCGACTAATAGCAATTTCTTTAAGCTTTTCAGGATCCATTCCTTTACCATCATCTTCGATGGTTAGAAGAATATGATCGCCTTCTTGAGATGCCGATAGCTGAACCGTACCCATGCGCGGCTTACCCGCTGCAGCACGGTCATCAGGCATTTCAATACCATGGTCGACGGAGTTTCTCACCAAATGCACAAGTGGATCGGCCAGTGCTTCAACCAGGTTTTTGTCTAAATCAGTTTCCTCACCCACAAGCTCAAGGGTTATTTCTTTTTTCAAGCTTCTAGCGAGGTCTCGAACAACGCGAGGGAAACGACCAAACACCTTCTTGATAGGTTGCATGCGGGTTTTCATTACCGCACCTTGCAAGTCGCCCGTTACCACATCTAAGTTGGCAATGGCTTTGGACATGCTTTCGTCGTTACTGTTGATACCCAAGCTTATTAGCCTGTTTCTCACTAGTACGAGTTCACCCACCATGTTCATAATTTGGTCAAGGCGCTTGGTATCTACACGTACTGTAGTCTCAGCAGGAGGCGCAGCTGGTGCCGCCTTCTTCTCATCTTTTTTAGGCGCTGCTTTTGGTGCAGCAGGTGTGCTTGCTTTAGCTGGCGCTGCGGCGCTAGGAGCAGGCGTCGCTTTTGGCGCAGCTGGCGCTGCTTGTTTCGCTTTTTGAACCGCTTCTGTTGCTGCCTTATCTACAGGAGGCTCTGGCGCCTTTGAAACGGCTCCCTGCTTGGTAGGCCCTTGCCCTGAGCCATGCAGTTGGTCAAGCAGTGCTTCAAATTCGTCATCGGTGATTTCTTCATCACCAGCTGCACTCGGCGTAACTGGTGCTGGAGCTGGTGNATTTGCCNTTGGCGCAGCNTNTTCACCACCAAACTTGCCTTTGCCATGTAAATCATCGAGCAGCGCTTCAAATTCTTCGTCGGTGATATCGTCGTTATCACTAGCGGCAGCAGGTGCAGCAGCCTTTGCAGGTTCGCTTTTAGCCGCTGAGGACTGTCCTGGTGCCCCAGAGCCATGAAGCTCATCAAGCAGCGCTTCAAACTCATCTTCAGTGATTTCGTCAATACCGCTGCTATCACCAGAACTTGGTGCCTGTGCAGTAGGCTCTTCAACAACTAATTCTGGCTCTTCAATCGCGGGCTCAGGTTCTGACNCCGGCGCGCTTTGTTCACCAAAAATATTCTCATCTGGAGATTCCGGGCGACTTAGTTTGTGTAACAAGTCNACTAGGTGTGCATCTGCTGGCTCTAATGGATCCCGAGCTTTCACTCGTTCAAACATTTCAACCACCACATCTGTGGCTTGCAGAATAATATCCATCAGTTCAGGGGTTAGTGTTCGTTGACCGTTACGCATTACGTCAAAGACGTTTTCCGCACCGTGACAAATTTCTACTAACTCGGTAAGAGACAGGAANCCTGCTCCCCCTTTAACTGTGTGATAACCACGGAAAATTGCATTTAGCAAATCCGCATCTTCAGGATTGTTCTCAAGATCAACGAGCTGTTCTTGTAATTGTTCAAGTATCTCTCCAGCCTCAACTAGAAAGTCCTGTAATATATCCTCGTCAACATCAAACGACATGCGCCCGCTCCCCTAAAAACCTAAGCTAGACAGAAGATCATCTACATCATCTTGGCCTGACACGACGTCGTCGCGCTTATCGGCATCAATGATAGGGCCTTCTGCCTCTACACCATCAACCTTATCGGCCTTAACGCTAGATGGTTTAGTTTGTTCTGCACCGTCGCGTTCACCAAACATGGTAAGCATGTTAACTAAGCTGTCTTCCACTTCTTTAACCAAGTCGATAACGCGGCGAATAACCTGACCAGTTAAGTCTTGATAACCTTGAGCCATCAATACTTCTGTAAGTAACTGTGTAAGTTTAGCTGACTGTGCCGAACCTTCTTCCAACAATTCGTCTAAGTCTGCGCATAAAGCCTTGAATTCACCCAACTCTATTTGGCGATTCATCAGCTTCTTCCACTCAGGCATAACCTTTTCGATGCGCGCCGACAGCATTTCAGCTATAGGCATGCTCGCTTCAACGGCATCCATAGTAGTATTAGCAGCTTTTTCAGTTTCTTCAATTACGTAGGTTAGGCGGGATTGTGCATCGGGAATATCATCGGTCGCGAGATGTTTAATGCGGTCGTCTATTTGGAAATTATTCAGCGCGTCATGGAGTTGACGCGTCAGTTTCCCTACTTCAGCAAATAACTCAACGTTTTCTTTCATTGAGGCCGCTTCTAATAGGGCATTGGCTGAATCGTTATCACCCTCTTCAAGGTAGGTGACAAGCTGTTTTGCTTCTTCCAACGAAATTGGAACGTTTACACTCGTTGACATCCAGTAAACCTCATTTCTCTGGTGAGCGTCTGGATCAACCTAAACGTTCGAATATTTTATCTAATTTTTCTTTAAGTGTTGCTGCAGTGAACGGCTTAACAACGTAGCCATTAACACCTGCTTGCGCGGCGGCAACAATTTGCTCTTTCTTCGCTTCAGCAGTAACCATAAGTACTGGTAGGTGCTTGAGCTTGTCATCGGCTCTAATCGCGCGAAGCAAGTCAATACCCTGCATTCCAGGCATGTTCCAATCGGTAACTACGAAATCGAAATCACCTTGCTGCAACATAGGCAATGCAGTACTTCCGTCATCCGCTTCCTGGATGTTGGAAAAACCCAAATCTTTAAGTAGGTTTTTGATGATACGTCTCATGGTAGAAAAATCATCGACCACGAGAATTTTCATGCTTTTGTCCAAAATAGCCTCCAGTGAGGGGTTAATTGTTATTAATTTCTATTCTTCGTCAGCTTGCCACGACTTCATTCGTGATTTGAGTTTTAACATGGCCTGACTGTGAATTTGACTGACTCTCGATTCACTTACATCAAGAACCTCACCAATTTCTCTTAGGTTCAGCTCTTCATCATAATACAGCGAAAGTACAATCGCTTCTCTTTCAGGTAATGTCGTAATTGCATGGGCAAGCGCTTTTTGGAAAGCGCCTTGCATTAAATCTTCCAGTGGTGCGTCGCTACCTCGATTTTGCTCTGTCGAAATAACATCTTCTGACACACCTAAATCTTCAATACCTACCAGCTTTCCGGCATTTACTTCATTAAGCATTTGGTGATAGTCCTGCAAGCTTACATTAAGCTTATCAGCAATATCAGAATCTCTAGCATCGCGGCCTGTTTCGCTTTCTACTTGCGAAATTGCTTCAGTGATCGCTCGGCCATTTCGGTGAACTGAACGCGGTGTCCAATCCCCTTTGCGAATTTCATCTAGCATAGCACCGCGAATGCGAATACCGGCAAACGTTTCAAAGCTGGCTCCTTTTGAACCATCAAAGTTTCGTGCGGCTTCTAATAATCCAATCATGCCTGATTGAATTAAATCGTCTACGAGAACACTAGCCGGCAATCGCGCTATCAAGTGATGCGCTATACGCTTAACCAATGGCGCATGTCTTTCGACTAACTGCGCTTTATCGGTTTGTTGTTGATAAGCGGCTGCCTTGCTGTTCAACGCTGACTTCCTACGGCTTTTTCTGCAACTAATTGTTCAATGAAAAACTCTAAATGGCCACCTGGCTGCGCTGGAATAGGCCATGTTAAGGCTTTACTCGCCAACTGTGTTATTGCAACGGCTGCAGGTGAACCTGGGTAAGCATCGACAATGGCTGTTTGTTTACGCACTGCTTTACGAATGTTCTCGTCAAACGGTACTGTCGCCACTAATTCTAGTGCAACATCTAAAAAACGCCCTGTCACTTTGCTTAATTTACTAAATAGCTCTTGGCCTTCTCGCACGTCGCGCACCATATTAGCCACAACTTTGAAGCGGAAAACACCGTGCTCTCTATTCAGAATTTTTATCAATGCATACGCATCTGTCAATGAAGTAGGCTCGTCACACACAACGACCATGATGTCTTGTGAGGCTTTTGAAAAGCTCAACACCATGTCTGAAATACCTGCCGCTGTATCAACGATTAGCACGTCAATTTGCGAGCGCAGCTCACTAAAGGCACGAATTAGGCCAGCGTGTTGCGTTGGCGACAATTCTGCCATCGACTGCGTGCCTGATGTGGCAGGGGCAATCTTTATTCCGTGCGGACCGGTCACTAATACTTCATCAAGTGTACATTCGCCGGAAAGCACGTGGGATAAGTTTTTCTCAACACGCAAACCTAACATAACGTCTACGTTAGCAAGACCGAGGTCCGCATCGAGAACCATTACACGTTTACCTTGCTTCGCCATGGCGATAGCGGTGTTCAATGTAATGTTTGTTTTACCTACGCCACCTTTGCCACCGGTGACGGCGATTACTTTGATTAACCGTGATTGCTTCATTTTTCTTAAGCTACTCGCTTGGTCGTCAATCATACTGCTTATGCTGTTTTAATTGCGTTGTTACCACTAGTATGATTCAAACCGTACTTTTTATAAAGCTTTGCAGCAGCGGAAACCAAAGATTTCGCTTCTGCAATCTTAATGTCTTCAGGTACTTTTTGACCATCGGTGACATAACTAACCGGTAATTGGTATTCAACCGCTGCACTAAGCACCTCTCCTAAAGAGTAGCACTCATCTAACTTTGTGAAAATACAGCCACTTAGTTCAATATCATCATACGCTTGAATGATTCTCTGCAAAGCAGGATATTGCGTATTTGCTTGCGCTACCAAATATTTTTTAACATTTGGCATTTGTCCGTTATCAAACTGCTTAATTTGTTTAATTAATCGACTATCTCTTTGACTAAATCCAGCCGTATCAATCAATACTAGTCGCTTATGACGAAGTTGGAATAATAAATCCGCAAGTTCTTCACTAGTCTGCGCTTTTCTCACCGTGCAGCCAATAATCTTTCCGTATGTCGCTAGCTGCTCATAGGCGGCAATTCTATACGTATCGATGGTAATCATCGCAACCGACTCTGCACCGTATTTTTGCGCATAGCGGGCAGCAAGTTTCGCAACGGTAGTTGTTTTACCGGTACCTGTTGGTCCTACTAATGCAACAGCACCTTGTGCGCTAAGTATATCGTTTCCTGTCACATTTATGCGATTAGCCAATAGGTTAAGAAGATATACCCATGCATCTCGTTCGTTGTAATGTGACGGCGTATAGCTAATAAGCTGTTTCGCTAACGCGTTGCTTAACCCCATATCGGTTAAACGGGTGATTAGATATTGATGAACAGGTTTTTGACGTTTGTTCTTAGCTTCCATCAAGTCGGCCACTTGATATTGCAATACATCGCGAAGAGACGCTAGCTCTTCCTTGATTTGCGCAAGCTCCGCTGACTGCGTCACAGAGGTATCATCCATACTTGACGCTTGATGCTCTGGGAAAGCGTTCTGACGAACTGGTTCATGAGAAGACTGCTGGGCTTCTACGTCGTCAATAAAGGCTTCTGAGAAGTCTAAGTGCGAAGCAATTTCATTGGCGTGCTTAGCATTCGCTGTCATTGGTTGGTTAGGTTGCGCGGGACTCGCCACGCCATTATTTCCACCGTGCTGCTTTTCTAGCGGACTCGCCACGCCATTATTTCCACCGTGCTGCTTTTCTAGCAGTGCTTTAAGGCTATCAGGACCGTCGTCACCAATGATTTCGCTCAAGCTAGGCACTGCCTTTTGACCGGGTGTTTTTGCAGCGGCTTGTGGAGACGCTTTCGGCGTAAACAACTTCGCTTCAGGCTCTTTGTCGTAGGCTGCGACAAGCTCAATACCGTCAGCAACTTTGCGATTTGACATGATCACAGCGTCACTGCCCAATTCAGCTTTAACTTGGCTTAACGCCTCACGCATATCTTTGCCGAAGAAACGTCTAATTTTCATTGCAACCTCTCCAATCACCCAGTGTCAGATTATTGACCGACCGAACTGACTATTTTTATTTGTTTGTCGTCAGGCACTTCTTGGTAAGACAGAACATGAAGCCCAACAACCGAATATTTTAAGAAGCGAGACAGAACGGGTCGTAGCATGCCTGAGGTAAGGAGTACTGCAGGCTCTCCTTCTAACTCTTGCTGCTGACTGGCTTGCTGCAATGATTTTTGCAGCTTGTCTGCCAGACCTGGTTCTATGCCAGCGCCATCTTCGCCACCTGCTTGAAGTGACTGGTGCAACATCTGTTCCAACTCTGGCGCCAAGGTTATGACAGGTATCTCTTTTGCACCTTGAGTAATTTCTTGGACAATTAAACGTTTAAGGGCAATACGCACTGCAGACACTAAAACATCGGGGTCTTGGCTGCGCGTGCCGTACTCACTGAGTGTTTGCACGATTGTGCGCATATCGCGAATAGGCACGCCTTCAAACAATAAGGTTTGCAGTACTTTCACGACGGTGCTTAGCGGAAGAATGTCTGGTACTAATCCTTCAACCAGTTTCGGATGCTGCTTGGCAAGCATATCAAGAAGTTGTTGCGCTTCCTCGTGCCCTAATAATTGATATGCATTGTTAGAGAGTAATTGGCTTAAATGGGTCGCTACAACGGTCGCAGCGTCTACTACTGTGTACCCAAGGGTTTGTGCATGCTCCCGTTTGTTGGGCTTAATCCATACTGCGTCCAAGCCGAACGCGGGGTCTTTAGTGGCACGCCCTTCTAATTTACCGAACACTTGCCCTGGATTAATAGCAAGTTCTTCATCGTGACTGATGATGGAATCCCCAATCGTTACGCCTAGCATAGCGATGGTGTAAGTGTTGGGCTCTAAATCCAAGTTATCGCGAATGTGGACAGGCGGAATAAGGAAACCCAGCTCTTGCGATAGTTTCTTACGTACGCCTTTAATGCGCGTCAACAACTCGCCACCTTGGGATTTATCGACAAGAGGAATTAAACGATAGCCCACTTCCAATCCGATGGTATCTACCTGCTGAACATCATCCCAGCCAAGCTCTTTCACTTCAGGCGCAACCGATTCATCTTTTACCACATTGTCTGGCACTTTGGGCTCTGCGGCCTTTCTCTTTTCTTGGACCGACTGCCAGTAAGCAAAGCCTGCAATCAAGAATGAGAAGCCTAAGAATGCGATATGAGGCATCCCTGGAATGATACCCATCACAAATAGAACGCCCGAGGCTATATAAAGAGCTTGATTATTACCAAGCTGACCGCGGATTTCTTTGCCCATTTCCTGGGTCTCGTTTTCACGAGTAACGATAATGGCTGTAGCGACCGAAAGTAATAATGAAGGAATTTGCGCCACCAAACCATCACCGATGGTCAATATGGTGTAGATTTCTATAGCGTTACCGAATGAAAGCCCGTGCTGAATCATGCCAATAAAAAGACCACCGACAATATTAATCAGCATGATGAAAAGGCCTGCGACCGCATCACCCTTTACAAATTTTGACGCACCGTCCATCGACCCGTAAAAATCCGCTTCTGCAGTAATCTCTTCACGGCGTTTACGTGCTTGATCTTGATCTATATACCCTGCATTTAAATCAGCATCTATGGCCATTTGCTTACCGGGCATAGCATCTAACGTAAAGCGAGCGCTTACTTCCGAAATACGTCCTGCGCCTGCGGTTACAACTTTGAAGTTGATAATAAGAAGGAATGGCGAAAACAACAATACCTACGGCGTAGTTACCACCAATCACGACCTCACCGAAGGCTTCGATAACTTTACCTGCTGCATCGCCGCCTTCATGTCCGTAAAGTAAAACAACGCGAGTAGAAGCCACGTTAAGCGCTAGTCTCAAAACGGTAGCGATAAGTAACACCAAGGGGAAAATGCCGAAATCTACTGGACGCTGGGTAAGTACAGCCACCAAGATAATGACTAGCGACAACGCAATATTAAAGCTAAACAGCACGTCCAGTAAGAATGGCGGCATAGGCAATATAACCATGCCCATAATTGCCAAAAGGACGATGGGTGCGCCTAAACCACTGGTAAAATTTTGCAGCTGATTTTTATCGAATCGCTGAAGATAACCGGATAACTGCATGGCTTGGTGTCTCTCTATCAGAAAATTGACGCTTTACGTGAAACTGAAGGAGAGTTTTCAACTAACGTGCCAGCTTTGTGTATTACGTAAAAGTTATCCAAATCCGAGCTGTAATCATGCGTGATTACTGTCTACAGCGACTTGTATAGAGCGATTAAGATTTTGTATCCGAGGGACATATGAACAGTTTATAATTACGTCACTATTTCTAGGGCCAGCTCTTACCTATGCCCCGCCTTCAAAGTCAATTTTTCACCCATTTAGCGGTTGGGTTAGTGTCGGTACTCTGGTGGGATAGGCAAATCCCGTTTAAGTGGCTTAGGACGTTTGCCCTTACCTGCTTTGTGCGCTTTTAACTGATAAACATGCGCAAGCACCTGCGCTACCGCCATAAATAAAGCGTTAGGAATTTCATCGTCCACTTCAGTGGAGTAGAAAATGGCTCGCGCTAACATGGGTGAAGGGATCAACGGCACATCGTTGGCGGTAGCAATTTTTCTGATGTGCATCGCTAGCTCATCAGCACCTTTCGCGACCACAACCGGCGCCCTTACCCCCTTCTCGTCATATTTAATAGCAACAGAAAAGTGAGTAGGGTTGGTCACTACAACATCTGCTTGTGGGACTTCCTGCATCATGCGCTTGGTTGCAGCCTGATATTGCAGACGGCGAATTCGACCTTTAACCATAGGGTCGCCTTCCGCATTTTTCCGTTCGTCTTTAACCTCTTGCTTGGTCATCTTCATTTCTTTGTTGTGCTTATACATTTGATAAGGCACATCAATGAGCGCGATAGGGATCATGCCGCACACCAGAATAAGAAACGCCCACTTAAGCATGTCGAGTGCGTGAAAGATGTTTCCCGGATAAAGCTCCATATCAAGGTGGAGCGCTTCATCTTCAAAGAACAGTAACGCTCCGATGGCCATGCCAATTATGACCACCACTTTTGCTATAGACTTGAGTAACTCAACCAAGCCGTTCATGCCGAACATACGCTTGAAGCCTTGAATAGGGCTCATTTTTGAACCCTTAGGTTTTGCACCTTCCCAGGTAAAGTTAAAACCGCCAAGGGCGATAGAGCCATAAATGCCCGCTATCATTGCCACAACCATGTATAGCAGCACGGCAGGACCTACTGCCGAAAAGGCTTCACCCCATGCGCCAAACATGTGGGTGATATCATAGGTTTCGTCACGAGAGAGAATGAACATTCTCTGAGTAAGTTTAAAAACAGATTCAGCAATCCACCCGCCCACAAACAAGAACATAAAAGCACTGACGATAAGTACTAGGGTCGTAGAGAGTTCACGGGATCGGGCTAGCTGCCCTTTTTTTCGGGCATCTTCGAGTTTTTTCCCCGTGGGGTCTTCTGTTTTTTCGCTTGAATCTGCCATGTTTTCCTACGAACAAATATTCAATAGTTCACACATAAACTGTTCGGCTCTAAACCATTGGGTTTCGAAGTGTGCAGTAAAGTTATCAAGTGTTATCCAAATAATCAGTAATCCCATTACCTGAGCAATGGAAAAACCAATACTAAAAATGTTTAGCTGTGGTGCAGCTTTGGTCATTACGCCAAACGCCAAGTTCACGATAAGCAGCGAGACGATTGGCGCAAGGGAGAGGGTCACTGCCGATATGAACATCCAGCCGGCCCAATGGGCAATATCGCGAAACTGTTCACCGGTCCACCATGCTTCGCCTATGGGAAACGCCTCAAAGCTTATGACTATCATTTGGATCATGGACAAATGCCCATCCAAGGTCCAAAACAATAAGGTCGCTAGTATCAGATAAAACTGGCCGACTGCGGGCACGTTAATACCGTTTACCGGGTCAACGATTGACGCAAACCCCAAACCGGTTTGCATTGCTATAATTTGACCTGCAAGCACGAAGGTATTGAGCACCATCATTGATATAAAACCAATAGCAATGCCTATTAGCAATTGCTGAATGACGATTAAAAATGTGCCCACATCCACCAAATTTTCTATGGGTGACGGAGGCACTACCGGCATGATAATGAGCGTGAGCATTATACCCAACAAGGCTCTTACCTGCGGAGGAATTGATTTAGCACTCAAGCCAATCATTGCCACAAACAAGCC
>JGI11931J13222_1000034_pt1 | contig 14035 bp, 8 predicted proteins | sample DeeseametaMP0204_FD_13222 | JGI IMG/M metagenome (IMG submission 13222) | reverse complement strand
AGCACCTTTTGCCATGCCACCTAACGGTCCCATGTTACTGCGTACTAACTGAAAAACGGCCTGGCGATATTGTGTTGCAGCTCCCGCGTGTTTTTCTGACGTTGCTTCTGTCACGTCAGCAGCTAATACCGAGCCTGATAAGATTGCGCCTGCCGTGGCAGCGCTCAGTAGCAATTTACTTGAAAATTTCATGCCTGTTCCCTTGTTAGGTAAATATTATTCATTGGTCTCAAACGGGCTTTTAAGCCTTGTGATCTGCAAGCTAAAAGTCCCGATACTTGGGTTATCGTGACGAATAGTCGGATGATGCGCAAGATTTTTAGCGGTAAAAGTAAGTAAAGAAAAGACTAACTCCCCCTTTCCTTCTTAAAGTGAGCACTTTCTATTACAAATACCAATCTGCATGGATAATTGGCCACTCATAAGAGCGCGTTTAAGTGCCTTTCAAAAATAAAAAAGCCCTCAACTGAGGGCTTTCAAATGAAGTATGTACTACTAAGCAATTAGTTCGTTAAATCGTCAAAGAACTTTTTAACGCCGTCAAAGAAGCCTTGCGCTTTCGGGCTATGCTTACTTGACGCTTTACCCATCGACTCTTCAAGCTCTTGAAGTAGTTCTTTTTGGCGAGATGATAAGTTTACTGGTGTTTCGACCACAACCTTACACATTAAGTCGCCCATGGCACCACTTCGCACTGATTTAACACCTTTACCACGTAGACGGAACATTCGGCCAGTCTGCGTTTCAGGGCTGATTTTCAGTTTTACTTTCCCATCTAGCGTTGGCACTTCTAGCTCGCCGCCAAGGGCTGCCGTAGTGAAGCTCAACGGTACTTCACAGTACAAATTGTTGCCATCGCGCTTAAAGATATCGTGCTCACGTACGTGGACCTGAACGTATAAATCACCTGGAGGTGCACCGTTCTCTCCAGCTTCACCTTCGCCTGATAGACGAATACGATCACCGGTATCTACGCCAGCTGGAATTTTAACGTTAAGGGTCTTAGTCTTTTCTTTACGACCNTGGCCATGACAGCTGTTACAAGGATCTTCAATGATCTTGCCTTTGCCCGAACACGTNGGGCANGTNTGCTGAACAGCAAAGAANCCTTGGCGCATTTGAACTTGNCCATTGCCGTGACAGGTTGGACAGGTCTTAGGTGAAGAGCCTTTCTTCGCACCAGAACCATCGCAGACTTCACACTCGACCAAAGTCGGAACGCGAATATCTACGTTCTTGCCACGAACCGCTTCTTCAAGCGTTAACTCTAAGTTGTAGCGAAGGTCTGAACCTTGACGTGCGCGAGATTGACGACCTCCTCGGCCACCGCCGAAGATATCACCAAATACATCACCAAAAATATCGCCGAAATCGGCACCACCACCGAAGCCACCGCCACCACGGTTAGGATCTACTCCCGCGTGGCCATATTGGTCGTATGCTGCACGTTTCTGCGAATCTGACAGAATTTCGTAGGCTTCCTGGATTTCTTTAAATTTATCTTCCAGGCCTTTATCGCCTTGCGTACGGTCAGGGTGATATTTCATCGCCAGCTTCTTATACGCCTTTTTAATTTCGCGTTCGCCTGCGCTTTTATCTACCCCGAGTACTTCGTAGTAGTCTCGTTTCGACATATCGTTTACATATCCTACTTTTTGTCGATAAGCATTTTATGCTCATCGAATCTACATCTGACTGTTGTGAAAATAACCTGAACACACATTCAATAAAGCCAAGTCATTTACACAACAAAGGCGCAACAAGAAATTCCTGCTGCGCCTGAACTGCTTACACGGCCCGCTAACATGCTANGTAACGGGCCTGACACAACAGTTTACTTCTTGTCGTCGTCTTTCACTTCTTCGAATTCAGCGTCAACAACGTCATCGTCTGCTTTACCAGAAGAAGCTTGCTGCTCTGCACCTTCTGCGCCACCGGCTGCAGCTTGCTGAGCTTGCGCCGCTTCCATCAGCTTGCTAGATGCTTGGATAAGCTCTTGCGTTTTCGCTTCGATGTCCGCTTTGTCTTCGCCTTTAACTGCAGTTTCAAGTGCTGAAAGTGCTTCTTCGATTGGCGCTTTGTCTTCTGCACTTAGTGCATCGCCAACTTCTTCAAGCTGTTTACGTGTGGCGTGAACCATACCGTCAGCTTGGTTACGCGCTTGAATCAGCTCTTCAAACTTCTTATCAGACTCTTTATTCGCTTCCGCGTCAGCTACCATTTTTTCTACTTCTTCATCGCTTAGGCCTGAAGAGGCTTTGATAGTGATCTTCTGCTCTTTACCTGTGTCTTTGTCTTTCGCAGACACGTGTAGGATACCGTCAGCATCAAGATCGAATGTTACTTCGATTTGCGGTACACCGCGTGCTGCTGGACGAATACCTTCTAGGTTGAACTGACCAAGAGACTTGTTGCCACTTGATTGCTTACGCTCACCCTGTAGTACGTGTACTGTTACCGCAGACTGGTTGTCTTCAGCAGTTGAGAACGTTTGCGACTTCTTCGTTGGAATTGTCGTGTTCTTCTCGATAAGCACAGTCATCACGCCACCCATAGTCTCGATACCTAGAGACAGAGGTGTAACGTCTAGAAGTAGTACGTCTTTAACGTCACCTGACAGTACGCCACCTTGAATTGCTGCGCCTACTGCAACTGCTTCGTCAGGGTTTACGTCTTTACGTGGCTCTTTGCCAAAGAATTCAGTCACGTACTTCTGTACTAGCGGCATACGAGTTTGACCACCAACTAGGATGATGTCGTTAATGTCGCCTACAGAAAGATCTGAATCAGCTAGTGCCTTCTTAAGCGGCTCAAGTGAATTCTTAACTAGGTCTTCAACCAAAGACTCAAGTTTTGCACGAGTAAGCTTAATAGCTAAGTGCTTAGGACCTGTTGCATCNGCAGTGATGTATGGCAGGTTAACTTCNGTCTGTTGAGAAGAAGAAAGCTCAATNTTNGCTTTTTCACCCGCTTCTTTAAGACGCTGCATAGCAAGCGGATCTTTACGAAGGTCGATGCCTTGGTCTTTCTTAAACTCTTCAACTAGGTAGTTGATAACACGGTTATCGAAGTCTTCACCACCAAGGTGAGTATCACCATTAGTTGCTAGTACTTCAAACGTGTGTTCGCCGTCTACTTCATCGATTTCGATGATAGAGATATCGAACGTACCACCACCTAAGTCGTATACTGCAACAACGTTGTCGCCTTGCTTTTTGTCCATGCCGTAGGCAAGAGCAGCAGCAGTTGGCTCGTTGATAATACGCTTAACTTCAAGACCAGCGATGCGACCCGCGTCTTTAGTTGCTTGACGCTGAGAATCGTTGAAGTAAGCAGGAACAGTGATAACTGCGCCAGTAACTTCTTCACCAAGATAATCTTCAGCTGTCTTTTTCATTTTCTTAAGTACTTCAGCAGAAATCTGCGGAGGCGCCATTTTCTCGCCTTTCGCTTCTACCCACGCATCACCATTATCAGCACCTACAATTTTGAAAGGCATGATGTCGATGTCACGCTGTACTTCTTTATCTTGAAAGCGACGACCAATTAGACGCTTAATTGCGAATAATGTGTTAGTCGGGTTAGTTACCGCCTGACGCTTTGCAGACTGACCAACTAATGTTTCCCCATCGTTTGTGTAAGCGATGATTGAAGGGGTTGTACGATCGCCTTCCGCGTTTTCAATTACGCGAGGTTTGTCGCCGTCTAGAACTGCGACACATGAATTCGTTGTACCTAAATCGATACCAATGATTCTACCCATTTCGTGTCTCCGAAAAAGTTTCTTAATTCTGTACTTTTAGTGGGGTTATTCCCCAGCCTTTTCAATAGATGCCAGTAAAAAAACTGACATTTTTGTGTGTTTATCGCAAAAAGCGTGACTTACGCTTGCGTGTCCACACCACCACTTGGCGCACGCGATACCATAACCATGGCAGGGCGTAACAAGCGGCCGTTAATTTGATAACCTTTCTGCATAACCGCCATCACCGTATTTGGCTCGTGGTCTGCACTTTCTTGCATAGACATTGCCTGATGCAAGTCAGGGTTGAAGGCTTCGCCCTGCGGATCAATAAGGCTTAATCCAAATTTCTCAATAGTGCTTAAGAAAGTTTTGTGGGTCATTTCCACACCTTCTAAAAGCGGCTTAACCGCTTCATTGTCGCCATCGGTCATTTCGATAGCACGCTCTAGGTTATCGATAACCGGAAGCAACTCGCCAGCAAAGCGTTCAAGGGCAAATTTACGCGCCTTTTCTACTTCACCTTCAGCACGACGACGTGCGTTGTCAGCATCTGCACGCGCGCGAAGCACGCCATCTTGCTGCTCTTTGATTGTGGCTTGCGCCTCAGAAAGTGCCGTTTCTAGCTCGTAAATGCGTTGTGCATTTTCATCAAGCTCTACGCCTTCTGCTTGTGACGCTTCTACTTGCGCTTCTTCAGCATTTTGTACAGTTTGATCAACTGTATTTTCTTGTTCTGCCTGCACGTCGCGATTATCGCTCATGCCTACCTCCAAACGTTTTTCTTAATTAGGCATTGCCCAATAACGTTAAAATTATTGGGAATAAGTCTGTTGCGCTTAGTTATGGGGCTAGATTTAAGGTGATCAAGGGTATCCACATTATTTTTGTGGGTGATTTTAAAAAAATATAAAAAAAGCCAAACTTCAATACTAAGTTTGGCTTCCTAACGCTTTAATGAGTTTCTTTAATTTAGTTACCTAGTGGTACCAACTTGCCAAAATGTTGGCGTTCGTATTGAACCACTATCTAGGATAACACACTGAGGGTCACCTCTTTTGCAACCATTCCCTTTTATCCTGCTTCCCGTTTGCCCATGGTGCTTTCTGAGTTCACTTAGCATCAACCCGTGAACATCGCCCATATTGATACTAATTCCAGTCACCGTAATAGTTTCAATGCTGCTATCGAGACCAGCTGTAGACTTAGGGTTCTCATTATCCTGCGCTATAACTTTCTCTCCACTTAATTGTTGAAGTAGCTCTACCGAATTGGCGTATTTACCTGACGCTGGAAATGCTAATAGAGACTTCGCTTTCACCATATCCTTTTCCACAAACTCTCCATTGATATAAAGAACGGCTAATACATAGTTAGCGAGGTAGCTCATTCCTTCTTCAACTTCGGCTTCCAAAAATTCAACCGCAGTCGCTTTTTCTTCGTCGGTAGATTCATTATCAGAAAAGACGAGAACAGCATATTCCTCTGCCGTTCTATTAACGCCTTCATCTGCAGCAAATTTCATCAATCGCTTGGCTTCAGCCATATTCTTTTGTGTACCAATTCCCTGTGCAGCCATCCCCGCTGCTTGTCGGTAAGCTGGCAGGAAGCCCTGTTTGGCAGACTTATCAAAATAATAATAGGCATTTTCTAAATCTGTCTTTACCCCAGATTCAGGGTTCATAAAGATATGGCCGAGGGAGAAGCTGGTTTGTTCATGACCTCTGGACGCCAAAGCTCGAAGTGTATTCAGCTTAGCAAGTGAACAATCTTCGTCTGCGCATTCAGGTTGATTCGGAATAGCCCAAACAGATGCAGATATTATAGTTGAAATTAGTAGTGAGATTCGCAGAATACGTGTGCTTGCTGAGTTTTGTTTCATTAAATTCCCTTTTTATTATTTCGGTCATGGCTAAGACCGACTTATGTGTAAATCCAACTGCTCAAAAAGACGTCGCCTTGTATAAAAACCTATCACTTATCGTTCAAATTGCAAATAATTAACTCCGAAATATTGCTTGTGTACCAACAGAAGATACCTCGCATGTGAAAACTATGTTAATGTAAATCAACAATAAAACGCGCTTTCAATTGCGCTAATAAATGCGTTCAACTACACGGAATATCTATGCTAAGTATCTGGACGGTTGGCACTATTGTTGGTTGTTATCTCCTCGCGCTTTTCGCTTTAGCATTTTGGGGCGATAAGCGTTTACGTGACAACCGGCAACACCCAATATTGTACAGCCTTGGATTGGGCGTGCATTGTACATCTTGGGCATTTTTCGGCACTACCTCTCAAGCAGCACAATATGGCTGGGCAGTTATCCCTACTTATTTAGGGATTATGCTGACTATGGCATTTGCGTTTCCTGTGGTGCTTCATATAAGCAGACTGTGTCAACAACACAACATCAGCTCTTTAGCAGACCTCATCTCACTTAAATACCAGCACTCCCACTTGATTGCCGCGCTTATCACTTTACTGTGTTTTTTCGGTGTAGTGCCCTACATTGCCCTGCAGTTAGACGCCATTACGAAATCAATAAATTTGTTGACTGACGACGCGCATACAAGCACGCCATGGTTAAGTATCTACGTAGCTATCTTGCTCGCATTATTTGCCATTATCTTCGGTACCCGTACACTCAACTTGACCGACAAACACCCCGGTCTGCTACTTACTATAGCGTTTGAATCGGTTATAAAGCTTGTTGCCCTGTGCGCTGTAGGTGTTTTCGTTTGCTTCTATCTGTTTGATGGTGTGTTGGATTTGGTGTCTAACGCCGCTTCAAATGCCAGTGCTCGAGAAGTCATTTATGCTGATAGCGCACCCTGGGTTTATGTATCACATGTTGTTTTGGGCGTTTGCTCTATGTTCGTTTTGCCACGACAGTTTCATATGAACTTCGTTGAGCAGAACGGTGAGGGGGAGCTTAGAACAGCAAGGTGGCTATTTCCCCTCTATTTATTTGGCATGACCCTTTTTATTATTCCTATTGCACTTGCAGGAAAAATGCTGCTGCCAGTGGATACGAGCTCTGATGCGTATGTGCTTGCCCTACCTTTATATGCTGAAAATATCGCGCTGTCGTCATTTGCTTTCATAGGAGGTCTTTCTGCAACCACCAGCATGGTGATTGTTGCAACCTTGGCGCTGGGAATAATGATCTCGAACAATGTTGTTACGCCACTTTGGCTAAAAGCGCGACTAAAGACTTCGCCCAATCGTTCAATGCAGCCAAACAAAATACTGTCTATACGTCGTATTACCGTTGTGGTCGTACTTAGTATTGCGCTCTGGTATCACTTGAATATAAGTCAGGCTGCACCTCTGGTTAAAAGCGGGGTGATTGCTATAGCATTATTAGCACAGTGCATGCCTGCACTTATGTTTGGTCTTTACTGGACGAAAAGCAACAAAGCTGCCGCTATTTGCGCCTTATTGGTAGGGTTTACATGTTGGGCAGCATTCCTCCTCTACCCAAGCTTACTGTCGAGTTATTATTTCAACCCAGCACCCACTGACCAAGCGCTTGGTTTGGGCTTTGCCTTTTCCTTATTGGCTAATTGCCTAACATTCGTTACGGTTGCATTGATTACATCAAGACGTGGCATGAAGCCAAATGATACGCTCCTCACAGATCACGACACACCTCGTTTACTGGTAAAAGTGAGGGACTTAATTGCACTCACCGAACGTGTGCTCGAAAGTGCCACGCACTCTCAACTGGTTAAGCAGCTATCAGTTGACGTCAATCGCGCCGCTAGCAGTGGTTATGCCAGTCAGGCGCTTATCGACAGGGTAAATAAGTTGCTTGCCGCACAAGTAGGAGCACCTAGTGCTCGTATATTACTGGGTGCCATCGCAGATACAGGCAGCGATAGCTTTCCAGAACTGGTTGACTGGGTAGAAGAAGCTTCTCAGTCATTTCAGTTTAACCACGAGGTACTTCAATCGTCAGTGCAAAACATTGAGCAAGGCATAAGTGTGCTTGATGACAAACTGCAGCTACTGGCGTGGAACGAACGTTACGTGGAATTATTTGCCTACCCTAAAGGATTTCTAAAAGCGGGCATGCCCATTACCGATATACTTAGCTACAACGCAAACCGAGGGTTGTTTAGCCCCTCATCTATCGAAAAGCGCGTTAGCTACATGCTGGAAGGCACCCGTCATAAACATATTCGCAAACAGCCTGACGGAAAAGTGATAGAACTTAACGGCGCGCCGCTGCCTGGTGGCGGCTACGTGACTACCTATAGCGATATCACTGAATACATAGCAATTCAAAAAGAATTAGAAAGTGCAAAAGAAGACTTGGAGGCAAGGGTTGCGCAGCGTACAGCAGAATTAGAAGAAGCCAAACAACACGCTGACAAAGCTAACGAGAGCAAAACCAAATTTCTGGCCGCGGCTGGGCACGATCTCATGCAACCTTTCAACGCCGCAACATTATTTGCCAGCATGCTCAGCAAAAAGACGCAAGGCAGTGAACTGGCCACACTATCTGAAGGCGTGGTGAATTCTTTGGACAATGCTCAGAGCTTACTTTCAATGCTACTTGATATGACGAAATTAGACGCTGGCGTGCTTACCCCTCAAAAGACTGAATTTCCAGTCAGTGATATGTTGTCTTCATTGGTGCAGGAATTTAGTGTCATTGCAAAGCAAAAAGGTATTGAGCTCAGGTATGTACCGACCAAAGTTATGGTGTACTCGGACAAAGTACTACTGCGACGGGTGCTTCAAAACTTGCTGTCCAACGCAGTCCGCTATACCGCAAAAGGCCGTATTTTGGTGGGCGTGAGACGCACAAGAATCACAAATACCGAGCAGGTTATAAAGCTTTGTGTTTACGATACTGGGCTAGGTATCGCCGACCACCAACAGCATGAAATATTTAGTGAGTTCCACCAGCTAGAGAGCAACAACAAAGGCGAAGGAATTGGATTAGGCCTGACTATTGTAGATAAGATATGTCGACTACTCGGTCATGAAGTCGGGCTGACTTCATCGCCAAATAAAGGAAGCTGCTTCAGTGTGGCTGTATCTAGAGCATTTCAAAGCGAAGCCTCGATACCCACCGCGCACGTAAGTAACACTAACCATGTTGACTCTCCTTTTAATAACTCGGTATTAACGAAGAACTCAGCAAGTGCGCCAAATAATTCAGTAAGCGTTCAAAAAAGCGCATTAGACAGCCGTTCTCGCCCTGTCTCCTCGCACTCCCATCAAATGCCCTCTTTAGACTCAGCGAATAAAAACAACAATGCATTTTTAAAAGACACCCGTTTTCTACTTGTAGAAAATGACGAGCAAGTGGCAAATGCAATGTGTACCTTACTGAGAGATTGGGGAGGGAGTACAACATTGATAGCGGGCGGAGCAGAAGTGTCGAGTATTTCACAAGAACACTTTGATGTGCTCGTCGCCGATTATCACCTAAATTATGGCGAAACCGGTTTTGACGTTGCAGCGATTCTTTCTGAAAATAACGTGAGTTTTGCCTTAAAGATTTTAGTCACTGCCAACAGAAGTAACGACATAAGAGAAGAAGCGGCGGAGCAACAATTTAGCTACCTGCCAAAACCCTTAAAGCCTGCGGCACTTAAGCGACTGCTAAAGCAATCGCTTGTTTAATAGAGAACTCGTGATCGCATTTGTAGTACGGCAGTAGGTATTTCGCCTTCTTTTGGTAGCTGGTTTGCATCAAGATACTTTTTACTTTTGCGGTAACGCGATGTGAAGTTTCCCGTAACGATAATCAAGTGTTACAACGAAGTCTTTCAACAAATCATAGCCTATTAAGCCTACTACCCGCTTTCCACCTATCCGGCTACCCGTTCTTTCATACTGGCTTTCTAAGTTTGTCTTTTGCCCTTCAGCAGGAAAGCTAACCTTAACGTCACTAATCTCGAATGGGCCAAACTTCACGACATCAGACGTAGCGAACTCATTGACCCCAGAACTATTGGCACCAAATGACGTGCTTGCGCCTTCCACTTTTTCAAGCAACCCAACCTTGGACGCCGCTCGACGGTTAATCAAAATTGTACCGGCGTTACCAGTATCGACTAATAGCCACAACGCAACACCGTTAATTTCTACTTGCGCGATAGGCATTCCACTACCCTGTTGAGAGTTGGCTCGAACATTTGCCACCTCCCCCATATCTATCGAATCACGCGTCACCAAACGAATTTTTCTGTGGGGATAGTCCAATTGAACGATGAAGTTATTGAAAAAACCTGCCCCCAGTAACATACCATTAGAGTGATGACCTAAGCTGGATTCGACAAGTGAATCCAGCTCGAAATCACTACCAAATATTTCAACGTTTACATTGTTGTAAGCGTTACGCCTTTCAACGTCGTACACCCCTTTAACGGTCACGGGGCGCCCTTTATCAAGGTCTAAATCATGCTTCCCGATAAACGCGCGATTGATACTGTTTATTTGTGCTCCTGAATCCAGCATGACCCGAGATTCGATGCCTTCTATGGTAACAGGCAAAAAAACGTGACCGTTGTCCAGGGTGAAATCTGTCCATGCTGTAACGGCACTAAACGCATTGAAAGGACTAAAGAGAAGGGAAAGTAAAATAAATCGCGTCATAAATATCCTTTTACGCCAGTAAACTAATCCTTTGAAATCTTACGCTAGCACATGAGCTGAATGAGAGCGAATTAGCACGATGAATCGTACGTGCGAAAATCCCTAATCTAGTGGAAAGCATTTAATACATGTTAGCGCTTAAACTATATCAATATGATCATAGTCTTGAAGACGTCTATCGCTTTCCGTTTAGCTTAAATGCATTGCATTCTTGAACGCGATACCGGCCTTGGTTCTGTTAATAACACCAAGCTTTCTCAATACTGCAGATACATGCTGTTTAACGGTGGACTCAGAAATGGCCAGTTCGTAAGCAATCTGCTTGTTAAGCAAGCCGTCTGATACCATTCGCAACACTTTAAGTTGGTGAGGGGTAAGTTGCTTTAATCGGTTTGTGAAATCATCTTGGCCAGAGTGGCCATTCGCATTCGATGCAGTGGCATTTGGCATCGTCGCTGATGCATTGTGAACTGAAGGCGGGATCCAAGTTTCACCGTCTAACACCGTATTTACCGCGTCAATAATGCAATCGACCGAAGCTGATTTGGGTATAAAACCGCTTGCGCCTAACGCAAACGATTTTGCCATAACATCAGGCTCTTCTTGTGCGGTAATAACAACAACAAGTACATCAGGATAGAGCGCATGTACCTCAGCAAGGCCATTTAACCCTTCATTGCCTGGCATAGTGAGATCTAAGAAAAGCAGATCGATGTCGTCATTTTCTTCAAGACTAGTGAGCGTATCGGGGAACGTGGAAGTTTCTACAAGTTCGATATGCTCCACACTAGCTAACGCATGGCACATCGCAGCCCTGAACAGAGGATGATCGTCAGCAATCAAGATTTTCACAGACATAATGCTATCAACTTGTAACTACCTTGTTAATCAACATACTACCACGCCGGTAAAAAAAGGTTAATCTTATTGGCGTATCTGTTATTGGTGCATCTGTTATTGAGTAAGGCTCCGCACCACGCCCTTCACTGCTCGACATATCCGCCGGCCAACACAATCGAAAGAGGTCGAGCAAACGTGAGCACGCCTAAGCGCAATGGCCTAGGCGTGAAACGTGTTGCTGGTCTTCTTCAGAACATACCGTTTAGAATCGATAACCTACCGTAAGGTGAACTGTACGTGGGTCACCGTAATAACCGATAAGTGTGGTATCGCCACCAAGGCCCGGACCAAAGTTACCTTCATCGTCTTGNGTGACAAAGTCATAACCACCAACCANATACTCTTCATCGGTCAGGTTTTTGACGTGTAGTCCAGCATACCAGTCGCCTTCAACGCTTTCCCAGCGCGCGCTTAAGTTCACCATACCATAGGCATCTTGTTGAATAAGATCGCTGGTTTCAAAGATAAGATAATCATCGCGATAGTAGTAGTTGGCGTTGAAAGTAATATCCCCAAAACTCGTTTCTAGTAGGTAGTTGGCATTAAGATTAAAGGTATTCTCTGGCGTACTTGCTAGACCAATCAACGGAGGGATTGCATTGTTTTTCTTAATCTCAAAGTCAATATAACCGTAAGCAACGTCAAACTGAAGGTTATCCGTGGCTACCCACGTCATCTCCAACTCGGCGCCTTTTGCAGCCGTTTCTGCAGCATTGCGCAGTCGCTGGTCAAGGGCTGTTGGATCAGACAAATCCCCTTCTACACCAATATACTGACGATCTTTGTGGTCGTAAGAGAACAATGTGATATTCATACGAAGTGCGTCGGTTAAGTCACTCTTCACACCCACTTCGAAGCTGTCAACGACTTCTGGTTCAACACCAGGCTCGTTAGTCTGAGCACGAGGGTTAAACGTGCCCGATTTGAAGCCTTGTGAATAACTCGCGAAGAACATGGTATCGCGGTCCATTTGATACTCCACGCCCACTCGAGGGGTGAAGCGCGACCAACTCTCTACCGCTGGCGCATCTAACACGTCATCGCCATCGGTGTCTGTCCCAAGTACTTGAGGTACTAATTGTCCGTCGGGACGTACGTACCCATCAATCCAGTCGGTATAAGGATAAACATTGGCGAATACCAGACCGTTATTTACAAACGCGGTCTTTTCTTCATCGGTATATCGGGCACCAAGCGAAAGCGATAGCTTATCGGTTACGTCATAGTTCATCTGCGCATAGGCAGCCCAGCTTTCTGAGTTATTACAACCCGTCACTTCCCGCGTTAACCCTGAGGCACCAAGCGATTGACCTAACACACCTAAAATGGCATCAAAATTACCGCAACTCTCACCATCGTAAAAATAGAGCCCTGACACTAAGCTAAACGCGTTCCCGGTATAATTCGCTTGAATCTCGTGAGTATCATTACTGTCGTCATACTCTGCCGGTACATCAAAAATAGGCAGAGGCGTATTGTCAAAATCAATGTTGGTAGGTGAATAGCTCTCTCTATGCGAACCAATATATTTAAGCTCTAAATCATCATTCACTCTGTATCGTGCCAGCCAGTTATAGCCTTCTAACTCGACTTTATTCCATGTAGGTAAGCTGGTGTACGAATCGAAAACCGAATCAGGCACGGGCGCATCAGTTAACATACTTGGGATTAAACGGTAGCCGCCTTTCGCATTTGATGTGTCTTCGGTCTTATCCCATCCAATACGGAAAAACAAATCTTCACTCGGGTGAACTTCTAGCGTTACACGGGCTGCCCAAAGATCTTTGTTATAGTTCTCTTTATCTTGATTGGGCAACGCGCTTACCAGATATTCGCCGAAGCCGTCGCGGTTTAAGTTGGCATAACCCACGCCTAGATACACCGTGTCTTCAATCAACGGTATTTGACCTGTCACTTTGATATCCTGCTGACTGTAACTACCTACCGTAGCTTCAACGTTCATCTGCGTATCGCCGGTCATTTCCTTCGTAACGTATTTAACCGCGCCACCAATGGTATTCTTTCCGTAAAGCGTCCCCTGCGGGCCACGTAATACCTCAATACGCTGTACGTCTAACAAATCAAGTACGGCCCCTTGTGGGCGAGCAATATAAACATCGTCAACATAAATACCCACGCCTGGTTCATAGCCCCAAAGCGGGTCTTGCTGACCCAATCCGCGAATAAATGCCGTCAAGGTGGAGTTGGTACCGCGACTAGTTTGTAGCGTAGTGTTGGGCGAAAACTGCTGCACTTCAGTCAGCACGCTAATCCCTTTCTCGCCAAGTTCAACCGCACCAATAGACGTGATAGCTACCGGCGTTTCCTGTAAGGACTCTACAGTTTTTCGCGCTGTCACCTCAATGCGTTCTAATTTTCCTTTTTGCGCTTCGGCATCGGCATCAGCTTGACTATCCTGAGCAAATACTGGCGCTGTGCTTAAAACGCTAGCCACCGCTAGGGCACAAAGGCTGCGAATGGGGAGCTTAACTGAATCGCTTTTGCGTTCTACTGTGCTAACAGAGGCTGAATGTGATTGGTAGGGTAAAACCAAGCCATTTGTGTGTATTGATTGAGACATAGTGAGTCCTTGTTGTTCTAAGTTCTGGTCACTGCCGGATGTATTGCCTACGGTCAAAATCACTTTAGTTAATTAATTGTTAATAGTATGTAGTACCATCGTACTATGGGATTTTGATAAAAGTAACGTCAAACTTTATGTCTGTTATGAACGCTTTTTATCTGATTTGTATACACTTTGTGGTTTTGAGTGT
>JGI11931J13222_1000030_pt1 | contig 14610 bp, 10 predicted proteins | sample DeeseametaMP0204_FD_13222 | JGI IMG/M metagenome (IMG submission 13222) | reverse complement strand
CTTGGCGGCTGTTTCCCACTCCTTCGCTGTTTTGATCTGGGAGTCTGTCCATGCTTTGGACTGGGCTTGGCTCTCGTGGCTGTACTGCTCGATCTGATCTGTGGCTGTCTGGGCCAGTGTTGCCAGAGCTTGCGCCATGGGTTCGATCTGGTTGGCCAGCTGCTCTGGTGTTCTGGCTTTTTTCAAGCTCTCGATGGTACTCACGGTTGAGAATCTCCCTGTAGTCTTGCAGGTCTGCAATTTTGGTATTGGCGTTTTCGATGTCCATGGCACGGGCGCCCCGCTCGGTTTTTATGCCTTGGTTTTCCATCTTGATGACCTTGGCGCCAAGATGGATCTGGGGAAGGCGTTCAATGCCCTGTGCTTCAAGGGTTCGGTGATCTATACGGCTTGTGTGGCCTGCCTGCTCCAGTGCTGTGTTGGCGTGGTCCTGCCATGATTTGCGCCACTGCTCTAAAGCTTCGGTTTTATTCCAGTCGCGATTTTTAGGGCCAAAGCCTTCTGGTGTGATCTCTCGTGTGGTCAGCAGAATATGGGCGTGTGGGTTGTCGCCTTTGGCGTGATGGATGGCAACGTCTGCAATCATGCCTTTGTCAACAAATTCAGACTTCACAAAATCGCGGATTAATTTCAGGTTCTGTTTCAGATCCAGCTCGCATGGCAGAGCTACTTCAACCTCACGGCAGAGCCTTGCATCTTTGCGCTTTTCGCTGTGCTCTACATGGTTCCAAAGTTCGGATCTGTTTTGTACCCAATCTGGGGAATTGGCTGGCGCTACTATCTCGGTGTGATCAACGCCACTTTTACGGGTGTAATCATGCTCAAGACCTGTGCGCTCATCCCTGATTTTTTCAGCAGATCTGTAGGCGGCTGCACCAGTAGCTGATCGACCTTGCGACCTGCTAATAATCTTGACGCTACAGTGATAAATTGCCAAAGTAATCCCTCTTTGTTGCTTGCAACACGCTGGCGAAGCCAGAATTACCCCGTAGGGCGCACTACATTGGCACAATGTGTAAGTGCGCTCTTCATACGCCAGAGGGGCTTTTGTCCTTCGGACAATATACAACAAAATTTCCAGAATGAAAGGACGCACTATGACGACATCAAAGCTTGATCAACTCACCAAAAAACGAGAAGAACTTAACGCGCAGATACAGGCTCTCAAAGCGAAAGAAAACCAGAAGAAGCGCAAAGACGAGACGAGGAAAAAAATACTCATTGGTGGAGTTGTAATGAAGATGCTGAAGACTGGTGAGATGCCTCAAGAAAGGTTGAACCAGTTACTTGATAAACACCTTGAAAAGAAAACAGATAGAGAGCTTTTTCAGATATGAGTAGGGCAAAATTAAAGCAATCAGCGCATGTTTGTAACAAACATGCGCTGATTGCTTTAATTTTGCCCTACTCTAACGTCTTTAAATCATTAATGTTATTAAGAAGGTGTTTTTTATGGGATATGGCTTTAGAAATATAACATTTTCAAGTGGAAGTGTCTTTATTGGTGGCAATGGTTACGGCTCTGAGTCTGATAATGATGCTGGTCCTAACAAAATTGGAAATTTTTCCAAAACTAATAGCAATATAAGCCATGCTGGTGGTCAAGTAGGCGGTAATTTTTCAACCACAAATGGAAATATTAGACTATCAAGGGCTACATTGGCTTCTAACCTTGATTTAAGGTCGACAAATGGTAATCTTTCGCTCAGAAGCTTAAATGCTAACACTCATTCAATTACAGCAAGAGCAACAAATGGAAGTATTACAGTTAAAGATACAAGTGCTAAAAGCGTATCTACAACAAATGGCTCTATTGAAATAGAAAATTCAACTATTGCTAACGATGTAAAAACAACAAACGGTAGTATTTCTCTATCGGATACGACTGTCCCTAATGTTAATGTTAAGGCTTCTAATTTTAGTGTCGATAATTCATCTATAACTGGAACATTAAATGCGAAAATACCAAGTGGAACCGAATCAAGTTTAACTATTGGTGAAAATGTAACATTAAGCAATATTAAGATTGAACCAGAGGCTAACTTTTCCTCTATCGTGTCAAATGGAAATGTTTTTGTAGGCTCTTTCAGTGGCTCTATGAACTTTACCAGTGGTGGGATTTTTGTAAACGGAAGACCTATTCAAGAGCTAGCCAATAATTCCTCTATGTCTAGTCGTGAAACATCTCTAACTTTGAATGTTGGTCGAGGTGGTAAAATAGGTGCGCTGGATATTCCTAGCGATATGAGATGTAAAATTATCTTATCTGGTGATGCGGAATTTTCTCCAGATTCTGGACAAAACAATATTACCGTTGTTCAACGGTAACCAGCTACTTAAAATAGCCTTAAAATGTATTTTTTGAGGCTATTTTTCTCTTTCCTACTTTCTAATCGCAAGGTAAGTTCTATCCTCTCTTTTTCCGTTTGATCAAGCTTATTACGTAAGTAATCAACTGTCTGACGTTCTCGCTCCAGCATCTCTCGAAGTAGCTCTACTTCTAGTGTTTGAGCGGTATTTGCTATCGGTGTTAGCGATCGTTCAGTCTCAACGTTTACAGGTGTAAACACCCTGAACACTTCCGTTGGATCAAGCTTATAACCAGTACTGTCTTTACTGATGTATGAAAGCTTCCCAGACCTTATATATTTCGATATTGTAGCTTTGCTTTTACCTGTCTTTTTTGCTGCTTGACCAAGTGTTAGATACATGTGTCTACCCTGTTTATTTAAGGTGTTAACGATCGTTCATTTCAAACGTTTGCGAACGTTACCTAGTAAACAGGATAGACCTAATTTGATGATTACCTCACCAGTTGAAGCGTTGGCCTATCTGGTTTGATGTACTGACCATTGGCAAGCTGATTGATCAAGCCAAAATCAAGCAGGGCGTAGCCTTTGGGTAGGAGTTGTTGACTCACTTCATCAACGGCTGACATCTTGCCAAGTTCATAGTTGAACGTGACTGAAATGACCGTGAGTAGAGCAGTGATGACGAAACCAAACAGGGGGAGCCAGTTGGTTGATGTTTCAGAAAGCCATTGAGCAAGGCGTTCTGGATATGAAATTTTTGCAGGCACAAACTCGCCTGACGTAGAATGCACGTTAGCCATGATTGATCTCCAAGTGATCTATTGTGGTTAGCTCTGCTCCGGTGTTACCAGCACTGAAGTAGGGCGACTAAGTTTTAAAATATTGCTACTGTTGCTGATCCTCCTGTTTTGCTTGTTGAACTCTTTAGCATGTCACTGAATCTTTTTTAAAGGTCTGTACTTTCTTCTTGAGAAACCCAATAAATGAGCCGTCCAGCGTTTTTGGTGTGCCTTTCTTCTCCATGTATTGCACGTATTGAATGGCAATCTCTTGCATAGACCAGTCGGTATATGAGTCTTTATGAATCTTCTTTGCATTGGCCAAAGTTGATTTTTTAAGCTGGCTCAATATGTTGAATGCTTTATCGTGCAAATTTAAATCTGATTTTTTCAGCACTTCGGTATCAGTATGGTTTGTTTTAGTAATAGTAACTTTGTCATTATTATCTAAGTTGTATTTATAATCAGGGATATCATTATCCTCGATGATAGATTTTAAATTAAATCTAAATTTCTTTAATGTCCCGCTACTTCCTGTTTTCATGAAGAGAGTGTCCAGATTGAAGCCCCATTCCTTCTGGTTACCGCAATGTTTTCTCGCTATTTCGTATAGTCTTCGCTCAAGAGGTTTTCTAAGCAAAAAATAATCTTTGTTAATAGATAGCATTTCAAGTCCAAGAATAGACTGGTAGTACCAATCTGAAAGGGTAACTTCCAGTGCAACCATTCTGTTCTTAACCCGACAGCTTTCTACTATTTGATAGCTATCAATCAGACCAAACCCCTTCAACTGTTTTTTTCCATTGGTTTTAACAGAACTTTCTATCGTGCAGCTACGTAGACGAACCAAGCTCTTAGCAAACAGCTTATAAGCATTACCGCTATCATCTCGCTGAGTTGCCTTGAAATAGTCATGGGCTGACACTCTGATTGTTCTTGGAGGTAAGTATTCAGGATCTTTCTGTCTGCCTTCATTGAAGTTCGCAATCAAAAGAGAGCTGCAATACAACAAAAAATCTTTATCCATGATTGAAGGTAGCCCCTCAATACTCGGATAAACCCTAACTTTGGCTGTGCCATTCACATACTCCAAAGTTCTATGGTCAGGTTTCAATGAAAGGGTAAATATTGGGTGTTCCATGGATGCCATGTCATCTTTAAATGGTAAATTTTCAAAAACATCTGCTATGAAAAAATCATCTTGAGGGTGTTTTTTAACTAGAAGAGACATTCTCTAAAATCCTTTTAATTAATTAGTTTAAATCTTCGTGATTTTAGGAACCATTATAACTTCGTGATTCTAGGAACGCAAGAAAAAAAAGACGGGCGTGATTCTAGGAACCGACGGGCGTGATTCTAGGAACCGACGGGCGTGATTCTAGGAACCGACGGGCGTGATTCTAGGAACCGAAAAAAAATAGAATGCCCTAGCCATGGTCATCACAGAAGGTTTTTTTTTGCGTAACACTATACTAACTATTATTTAACTATATATAACACTAGGGCCGTGCCTGTGGATATGTGGACAACCAAAACAAAGTGAAAAAACTGCTCAAAATTTACACGTAATTTTAAATAAAACTTTTCCAGATCCAAGCGTGATTCTAGATACATCTGACTGAAGATTTTCTCTCCACGTCTGAAAGCTCATTCATGGATGCTAATAAGATATGCAAATCGGTTTTAAGACTCGAAATTCAGGGAGGCAGTAATAAGATTCCTCTTCGATGCTTCACGAACCTCTTAAATCAAATTTCCTGAAGGTTGATTTTTGCGGCGCGTAGCGCCATAGCAAAAACAAGCTGAAGGAAACAGCAAGCGGAGCGCGGTAGTCTCTACACAGCGCCCTCACGCTCCGCGAGGGGAGAAAGGCGAGCAAGCTCGCAGGGCTAAACCAAAGTGAGTTGAATATTCTCCAAGGTTACTGCTTGCCTCTTGGTCTTTGGTTATTTGGAATTGCTGACAGGTCAATGATGGAGCTTTGAGGCTTTTGCTCTGGCGTAATCTTTACAAACCGTCTGACCTCCTTGAGTCCTTGAGCTTTCTGCCTTGCCCGTCGTTCTCGTGCTGCTGTAGCTCTTGCAGCTTTTCGCTCCTCATCTGAAGCATACTTTGAAGGTCTTCCGGCCCTCTGTTTTTGAACTGTCTTGTCATGTGCCATAGGTCAAAATCCACCATATAAAGTTATTCGTAACATAAATTATTTTAATTTATGTTACGAATAACTAAAATAAACAAGATCACAATAGAAATCAATCTCTGAAAAGTCGCTACAGGTGCTGTGTCCAGCGATCTATGCAATGGTTGAACATGACCCTAGTTCGGGCTTTGAGAGCCTAATATGCAAAATGATCAAGCACGAGGTTAGAGCGACCAAAAAAGAAAATTGTTTTATACGTATTTGTAAAGTATAATATACGTATAAATTATGAGGCGAGAGGTTTTCAAATGAAAAAACTGACCATTAGCGTAGAAGATGACGTATACGCAGGGCTTTACGCTCAAATCGGGAAGGGCAACATAAGCCGTTTTTTGAATGACGTTGCCCGTTCTCATGTGCTCACAAATGAAATACAGGCAGGGTACGAAGCTATGGCAGCGGACCAAGAACGAGAAGCCGAAGCCCTAGAATGGTCAGAAATCAGCATAAAAGATCAATATCATGACTAAGCAACACGAACCAAAGCGCGGAGAGGTCTGGTGGATAAACTTTGATCCCTCAGTAGGTGGAGAAATCCAAAAAACTCGCCCCGCTGTCATTGTGAGCAATGATATGGCGAACAAAGCTTTAAACAGGATTCAAGTTGTACCAGTCACAAGCAGTATTAAAAATCTATATCCCGCGGAATGCTTTGTGACAGTCAAAGGCAAGCAAAGCAAGGCCATGGCAGATCAATTAACAACCATCAGTAAACTACGCCTTGTTTCAAAAATCGGAAAGATCTCAAAAGAAAATTTAAAAGATATTGAGCGCGTGGTCATGTTGCAACTTGATATTAATATTTAACGTATTCACCCTAGCGGCTGTGTCCCCTCGATCTGGATTTCTTAGCCTGCTGCTGAATCTCTTGAAGCCGTTGCAGGTGCTGTATCACTTCCTGATCATCAAAAACCGCCTTTACGGTACGCTGACAGTAGTCCTGTTCATGGTTGGCCTTGCGTGTTGACAGCTCTGGGCTGGCTTCTTCGAGTGTTCTAGTGAGCTGTGCTGGCGATGCTCCACCCTTGGCCATGCTCTTGCAAATCATGTAGTCAGCTCGGGAAAGATCCATATCCGCGCCATAACGCTCGTAGAGCGCTTTAAAATTATTCTGGTACGTTTGTATCAAATGATCGTTTGAACGCCTCTGAGGTGCTTCTATGGCCTGATTTAGGCGGTATTCTTTCTCTTTCTGCGCTTGATTCTGTAAATGGCTATCAGTGATGAAGCGAATCATCTCCTCGCCTCGGCTGGCTTGTCTGCCGCTGGATTCGTGGCAGAGCACCCAAGGATTCTGGCCTCTGGCGGTTCTGTGCTCGGGTTTCTGGTTGGTAAAACCGGCAAGGCGGCCAAAGTGCTTCCAGTCAGCGGAGTTTGGATCGCCTTGAGCCTGCGTGGCGAGCGCTTTGCTGATGCCTGTTGCCAGTACTGGCTCGATTTCGTTGCTGGTGAGTCTGATCCATGCCTGATAGTTGGCTGGGCTGGTTTCAACAACAGCCGCAGGCTCAAAGCCTGATTTTTTCAGGTGTTCAATCCTGGCAAGGTTGACATCATCCACCAGTAGGATGCCTTGGTTTTTCTCACCTGCGGGCCTCACGTAGATATCTGCCCCCTTGGCGTTTTCACCTTTGAGCCATGGGATATGTTTGAGCACCTGCTCCATGCTCCACTCGCGGTTTAACATGCCTTTGGCGGTCTTGATGCCGATGTCATAGATCTTGGCTCCAAGGGCTTTAAGTTGGCGACGCACGGCCAAGTAAGTTCGGTCTAGCCGTCGATTCGGAGCGCTATCCATAGAAATCCTTTCTCGCTGAAGAGTGTTGGATTCAGCCAGAGCCAGAATCCGATCATAAGCACCGCTATAGCGATCATTGAACTCATCAGCGAGATCAGGACTGTCATCAGCTGCTGATGGCGTAGCAGACTGAATGCGCTGTTCGTGGCTTGGGTGAGATCCTGTGCTGCCTCCTGAAGGTTCTTGGCGGCTGTTTCCCACTCCTTCGCTGTTTTGATCTGGGAGTCTGTCCATGCTTTGGACTGGGCTTGGCTCTCGTGGCTGTACTGCTCGATCTGATCTGTGGCTGTCTGGGCCAGTGTTGCCAGAGCTTGCGCCATGGGTTCGATCTGGTTGGCCAGCTGCTCTGGTGTTCTGGCTTTTTTCAAGCTCTCGATGGTACTCACGGTTGAGAATCTCCCTGTAGTCTTGCAGGTCTGCAATTTTGGTATTGGCGTTTTCGATGTCCATGGCACGGGCGCCCCGCTCGGTTTTTATGCCTTGGTTTTCCATCTTGATGACCTTGGCGCCAAGATGGATCTGGGGAAGGCGTTCAATGCCCTGTGCTTCAAGGGTTCGGTGATCTATACGGCTTGTGTGGCCTGCCTGCTCCAGTGCTGTGTTGGCGTGGTCCTGCCATGATTTGCGCCACTGCTCTAAAGCTTCGGTTTTATTCCAGTCGCGATTTTTAGGGCCAAAGCCTTCTGGTGTGATCTCTCGTGTGGTCAGCAGAATATGGGCGTGTGGGTTGTCGCCTTTGGCGTGATGGATGGCAACGTCTGCAATCATGCCTTTGTCAACAAATTCAGACTTCACAAAATCGCGGATTAATTTCAGGTTCTGTTTCAGATCCAGCTCGCATGGCAGAGCTACTTCAACCTCACGGCAGAGCCTTGCATCTTTGCGCTTTTCGCTGTGCTCTACATGGTTCCAAAGTTCGGATCTGTTTTGTACCCAATCTGGGGAATTGGCTGGCGCTACTATCTCGGTGTGATCAACGCCACTTTTACGGGTGTAATCATGCTCAAGACCTGTGCGCTCATCCCTGATTTTTTCAGCAGATCTGTAGGCGGCTGCACCAGTAGCTGATCGACCTTGCGACCTGCTAATAATCTTGACGCTACAGTGATAAATTGCCAAAGTAATCCCTCTTTGTTGCTTGCAACACGCTGGCGAAGCCAGAATTACCCCGTAGGGCGCACTACATTGGCACAATGTGTAAGTGCGCTCTTCATACGCCAGAGGGGCTTTTGTCCTTCGGACAATATACAACAAAATTTCCAGAATGAAAGGACGCACTATGACGACATCAAAGCTTGATCAACTCACCAAAAAACGAGAAGAACTTAACGCGCAGATACAGGCTCTCAAAGCGAAAGAAAACCAGAAGAAGCGCAAAGACGAGACGAGGAAAAAAATACTCATTGGTGGAGTTGTAATGAAGATGCTGAAGACTGGTGAGATGCCTCAAGAAAGGTTGAACCAGTTACTTGATAAACACCTTGAAAAGAAAACAGATAGAGAGCTTTTTCAGATATGAGTAGGGCAAAATTAAAGCAATCAGCGCATGTTTGTAACAAACATGCGCTGATTGCTTTAATTTTGCCCTACTCTAACGTCTTTAAATCATTAATGTTATTAAGAAGGTGTTTTTTATGGGATATGGCTTTAGAAATATAACATTTTCAAGTGGAAGTGTCTTTATTGGTGGCAATGGTTACGGCTCTGAGTCTGATAATGATGCTGGTCCTAACAAAATTGGAAATTTTTCCAAAACTAATAGCAATATAAGCCATGCTGGTGGTCAAGTAGGCGGTAATTTTTCAACCACAAATGGAAATATTAGACTATCAAGGGCTACATTGGCTTCTAACCTTGATTTAAGGTCGACAAATGGTAATCTTTCGCTCAGAAGCTTAAATGCTAACACTCATTCAATTACAGCAAGAGCAACAAATGGAAGTATTACAGTTAAAGATACAAGTGCTAAAAGCGTATCTACAACAAATGGCTCTATTGAAATAGAAAATTCAACTATTGCTAACGATGTAAAAACAACAAACGGTAGTATTTCTCTATCGGATACGACTGTCCCTAATGTTAATGTTAAGGCTTCTAATTTTAGTGTCGATAATTCATCTATAACTGGAACATTAAATGCGAAAATACCAAGTGGAACCGAATCAAGTTTAACTATTGGTGAAAATGTAACATTAAGCAATATTAAGATTGAACCAGAGGCTAACTTTTCCTCTATCGTGTCAAATGGAAATGTTTTTGTAGGCTCTTTCAGTGGCTCTATGAACTTTACCAGTGGTGGGATTTTTGTAAACGGAAGACCTATTCAAGAGCTAGCCAATAATTCCTCTATGTCTAGTCGTGAAACATCTCTAACTTTGAATGTTGGTCGAGGTGGTAAAATAGGTGCGCTGGATATTCCTAGCGATATGAGATGTAAAATTATCTTATCTGGTGATGCGGAATTTTCTCCAGATTCTGGACAAAACAATATTACCGTTGTTCAACGGTAACCAGCTACTTAAAATAGCCTTAAAATGTATTTTTTGAGGCTATTTTTCTCTTTCCTACTTTCTAATCGCAAGGTAAGTTCTATCCTCTCTTTTTCCGTTTGATCAAGCTTATTACGTAAGTAATCAACTGTCTGACGTTCTCGCTCCAGCATCTCTCGAAGTAGCTCTACTTCTAGTGTTTGAGCGGTATTTGCTATCGGTGTTAGCGATCGTTCAGTCTCAACGTTTACAGGTGTAAACACCCTGAACACTTCCGTTGGATCAAGCTTATAACCAGTACTGTCTTTACTGATGTATGAAAGCTTCCCAGACCTTATATATTTCGATATTGTAGCTTTGCTTTTACCTGTCTTTTTTGCTGCTTGACCAAGTGTTAGATACATGTGTCTACCCTGTTTATTTAAGGTGTTAACGATCGTTCATTTCAAACGTTTGCGAACGTTACCTAGTAAACAGGATAGACCTAATTTGATGATTACCTCACCAGTTGAAGCGTTGGCCTATCTGGTTTGATGTACTGACCATTGGCAAGCTGATTGATCAAGCCAAAATCAAGCAGGGCGTAGCCTTTGGGTAGGAGTTGTTGACTCACTTCATCAACGGCTGACATCTTGCCAAGTTCATAGTTGAACGTGACTGAAATGACCGTGAGTAGAGCAGTGATGACGAAACCAAACAGGGGGAGCCAGTTGGTTGATGTTTCAGAAAGCCATTGAGCAAGGCGTTCTGGATATGAAATTTTTGCAGGCACAAACTCGCCTGACGTAGAATGCACGTTAGCCATGATTGATCTCCAAGTGATCTATTGTGGTTAGCTCTGCTCCGGTGTTACCAGCACTGAAGTAGGGCGACTAAGTTTTAAAATATTGCTACTGTTGCTGATCCTCCTGTTTTGCTTGTTGAACTCTTTAGCATGTCACTGAATCTTTTTTAAAGGTCTGTACTTTCTTCTTGAGAAACCCAATAAATGAGCCGTCCAGCGTTTTTGGTGTGCCTTTCTTCTCCATGTATTGCACGTATTGAATGGCAATCTCTTGCATAGACCAGTCGGTATATGAGTCTTTATGAATCTTCTTTGCATTGGCCAAAGTTGATTTTTTAAGCTGGCTCAATATGTTGAATGCTTTATCGTGCAAATTTAAATCTGATTTTTTCAGCACTTCGGTATCAGTATGGTTTGTTTTAGTAATAGTAACTTTGTCATTATTATCTAAGTTGTATTTATAATCAGGGATATCATTATCCTCGATGATAGATTTTAAATTAAATCTAAATTTCTTTAATGTCCCGCTACTTCCTGTTTTCATGAAGAGAGTGTCCAGATTGAAGCCCCATTCCTTCTGGTTACCGCAATGTTTTCTCGCTATTTCGTATAGTCTTCGCTCAAGAGGTTTTCTAAGCAAAAAATAATCTTTGTTAATAGATAGCATTTCAAGTCCAAGAATAGACTGGTAGTACCAATCTGAAAGGGTAACTTCCAGTGCAACCATTCTGTTCTTAACCCGACAGCTTTCTACTATTTGATAGCTATCAATCAGACCAAACCCCTTCAACTGTTTTTTTCCATTGGTTTTAACAGAACTTTCTATCGTGCAGCTACGTAGACGAACCAAGCTCTTAGCAAACAGCTTATAAGCATTACCGCTATCATCTCGCTGAGTTGCCTTGAAATAGTCATGGGCTGACACTCTGATTGTTCTTGGAGGTAAGTATTCAGGATCTTTCTGTCTGCCTTCATTGAAGTTCGCAATCAAAAGAGAGCTGCAATACAACAAAAAATCTTTATCCATGATTGAAGGTAGCCCCTCAATACTCGGATAAACCCTAACTTTGGCTGTGCCATTCACATACTCCAAAGTTCTATGGTCAGGTTTCAATGAAAGGGTAAATATTGGGTGTTCCATGGATGCCATGTCATCTTTAAATGGTAAATTTTCAAAAACATCTGCTATGAAAAAATCATCTTGAGGGTGTTTTTTAACTAGAAGAGACATTCTCTAAAATCCTTTTAATTAATTAGTTTAAATCTTCGTGATTTTAGGAACCATTATAACTTCGTGATTCTAGGAACGCAAGAAAAAAAAGACGGGCGTGATTCTAGGAACCGACGGGCGTGATTCTAGGAACCGACGGGCGTGATTCTAGGAACCGACGGGCGTGATTCTAGGAACCGAAAAAAAATAGAATGCCCTAGCCATGGTCATCACAGAAGGTTTTTTTTTGCGTAACACTATACTAACTATTATTTAACTATATATAACACTAGGGCCGTGCCTGTGGATATGTGGACAACCAAAACAAAGTGAAAAAACTGCTCAAAATTTACACGTAATTTTAAATAAAACTTTTCCAGATCCAAGCGTGATTCTAGATACATCTGACTGAAGATTTTCTCTCCACGTCTGAAAGCTCATTCATGGATGCTAATAAGATATGCAAATCGGTTTTAAGACTCGAAATTCAGGGAGGCAGTAATAAGATTCCTCTTCGATGCTTCACGAACCTCTTAAATCAAATTTCCTGAAGGTTGATTTTTGCGGCGCGTAGCGCCATAGCAAAAACAAGCTGAAGGAAACAGCAAGCGGAGCGCGGTAGTCTCTACACAGCGCCCTCACGCTCCGCGAGGGGAGAAAGGCGAGCAAGCTCGCAGGGCTAAACCAAAGTGAGTTGAATATTCTCCAAGGTTACTGCTTGCCTCTTGGTCTTTGGTTATTTGGAATTGCTGACAGGTCAATGATGGAGCTTTGAGGCTTTTGCTCTGGCGTAATCTTTACAAACCGTCTGACCTCCTTGAGTCCTTGAGCTTTCTGCCTTGCCCGTCGTTCTCGTGCTGCTGTAGCTCTTGCAGCTTTTCGCTCCTCATCTGAAGCATACTTTGAAGGTCTTCCGGCCCTCTGTTTTTGAACTGTCTTGTCATGTGCCATAGGTCAAAATCCACCATATAAAGTTATTCGTAACATAAATTATTTTAATTTATGTTACGAATAACTAAAATAAACAAGATCACAATAGAAATCAATCTCTGAAAAGTCGCTACAGGTGCTGTGTCCAGCGATCTATGCAATGGTTGAACATGACCCTAGTTCGGGCTTTGAGAGCCTAATATGCAAAATGATCAAGCACGAGGTTAGAGCGACCAAAAAAGAAAATTGTTTTATACGTATTTGTAAAGTATAATATACGTATAAATTATGAGGCGAGAGGTTTTCAAATGAAAAAACTGACCATTAGCGTAGAAGATGACGTATACGCAGGGCTTTACGCTCAAATCGGGAAGGGCAACATAAGCCGTTTTTTGAATGACGTTGCCCGTTCTCATGTGCTCACAAATGAAATACAGGCAGGGTACGAAGCTATGGCAGCGGACCAAGAACGAGAAGCCGAAGCCCTAGAATGGTCAGAAATCAGCATAAAAGATCAATATCATGACTAAGCAACACGAACCAAAGCGCGGAGAGGTCTGGTGGATAAACTTTGATCCCTCAGTAGGTGGAGAAATCCAAAAAACTCGCCCCGCTGTCATTGTGAGCAATGATATGGCGAACAAAGCTTTAAACAGGATTCAAGTTGTACCAGTCACAAGCAGTATTAAAAATCTATATCCCGCGGAATGCTTTGTGACAGTCAAAGGCAAGCAAAGCAAGGCCATGGCAGATCAATTAACAACCATCAGTAAACTACGCCTTGTTTCAAAAATCGGAAAGATCTCAAAAGAAAATTTAAAAGATATTGAGCGCGTGGTCATGTTGCAACTTGATATTAATATTTAACGTATTCACCCTAGCGGCTGTGTCCCCTCGATCTGGATTTCTTAGCCTGCTGCTGAATCTCTTGAAGCCGTTGCAGGTGCTGTATCACTTCCTGATCATCAAAAACCGCCTTTACGGTACGCTGACAGTAGTCCTGTTCATGGTTGGCCTTGCGTGTTGACAGCTCTGGGCTGGCTTCTTCGAGTGTTCTAGTGAGCTGTGCTGGCGATGCTCCACCCTTGGCCATGCTCTTGCAAATCATGTAGTCAGCTCGGGAAAGATCCATATCCGCGCCATAACGCTCGTAGAGCGCTTTAAAATTATTCTGGTACGTTTGTATCAAATGATCGTTTGAACGCCTCTGAGGTGCTTCTATGGCCTGATTTAGGCGGTATTCTTTCTCTTTCTGCGCTTGATTCTGTAAATGGCTATCAGTGATGAAGCGAATCATCTCCTCGCCTCGGCTGGCTTGTCTGCCGCTGGATTCGTGGCAGAGCACCCAAGGATTCTGGCCTCTGGCGGTTCTGTGCTCGGGTTTCTGGTTGGTAAAACCGGCAAGGCGGCCAAAGTGCTTCCAGTCAGCGGAGTTTGGATCGCCTTGAGCCTGCGTGGCGAGCGCTTTGCTGATGCCTGTTGCCAGTACTGGCTCGATTTCGTTGCTGGTGAGTCTGATCCATGCCTGATAGTTGGCTGGGCTGGTTTCAACAACAGCCGCAGGCTCAAAGCCTGATTTTTTCAGGTGTTCAATCCTGGCAAGGTTGACATCATCCACCAGTAGGATGCCTTGGTTTTTCTCACCTGCGGGCCTCACGTAGATATCTGCCCCCTTGGCGTTTTCACCTTTGAGCCATGGGATATGTTTGAGCACCTGCTCCATGCTCCACTCGCGGTTTAACATGCCTTTGGCGGTCTTGATGCCGATGTCATAGATCTTGGCTCCAAGGGCTTTAAGTTGGCGACGCACGGCCAAGTAAGTTCGGTCTAGCCGTCGATTCGGAGCGCTATCCATAGAAATCCTTTCTCGCTGAAGAGTGTTGGATTCAGCCAGAGCCAGAATCCGATCATAAGCACCGCTATAGCGATCATTGAACTCATCAGCGAGATCAGGACTGTCATCAGCTGCTGATGGCGTAGCAGACTGAATGCGCTGTTCGTGGCTTGGGTGAGATCCTGTGCTGCCTCCTGAAGGTTCTTGGCGGCTGTTTCCCACTCCTTCGCTGTTTTGATCTGGGAGTCTGTCCATGCTTTGGACTGGGCTTGGCTCT